>OJNP01001500.1_pt1 | contig 11556 bp, 15 predicted proteins | sample 1597921 | NCBI WGS metagenome assembly OJNP01 (sample SAMN01915213, study PRJEB22387) | human gut metagenome | isolation source: stool | host: Homo sapiens | place: USA | reverse complement strand
CAAGGAATCCACCAAAAAGATCGGCTTGTGGAACATTGTGGGTCTTGGTGTTGGCGGTGCGGTCGGTTCCGGTATTTTTGTCACGCTGGGTTCGGCCATTGCGAAAACAGGACGTTCCATTTTGCCCATAACGATTATCTGCGTTTTCTATATGTTACTGGCCTACTGGTATAATCTGGCTATGTCTGGCGTCTTTATCATCGAGGGCGGTGATTACAGCATGAAAGGAATGCTGTTGCCTCCATTGCTGACAGGATACGGCGGCTGGTCCAATGTAATATGGGCCTTTGGATTTACAGGCTATGCACTTTCCCTTACAAGTTATTTAAGCAGCTTATGGCCTGCGCTAGCAGAACACAGACAACTCAGTAGTGCAATTTTGCTGACGCTCTTTTTCTTGCTGACTATCAAGGGAAACCGTGTGGTCACATTGTTCCAGAACATTGCAACCATCCCGAATCTTGCAATCCACATGAACCGTGAGGTGAACAAGGGCGTGGAATTAAATAAGCAGACGGAACTGCTCCCAATCTGCGGACTTTCCGATGATGCAGACTATTTCCTTGATTTTCTTGTAAAAGAGCTTGCTGTGAAAAAAGAGGATATTCTGGATTTTGAGCTGACCATTTATAATAAAGAAAAGCCGGAGTTTGTGGGATTAAACGATGAGTTTATCTCTGCATCCAGACTCGATAACTTAAATTCCTGTTCTGCACTGGTGTCTGCGATCATCGACAGCGACAGGGCGGACGGCATGAATCTCATTGCACTGTTCGATCACGAGGAGATCGGAAGCCGTTCCAAGCAGGGCGCCGGTTCCATTCTGCTCCATGATATGCTGGTGCGCATTCTGACCGAGTGCGGACTGGAAAAAGAAGTGTGGAACAGACTGTACAACAGCATGATTTTATCTGTGGATGTGGCACATGGACTTCATCCAAACTATGCCGGAAAGATGGATCTGACCAACAAGCCGGTGCTTGGAAAAGGATTCTGTATCAAGGAAGCATGCTCGCAGTCCTATGCGACAGACTGTGGAGCGGTCGCAGTGATCCAGCAGATCTGTGAGAAGAATCAGATCCCATATCAGAAATTTGTGAACCGTTCGGATCTTGCAGGAGGCGGCACATTAGGTTCGATCGCATCTGCATTGCTTCCGGTTAAAACAGTAGATATCGGAATCCCATTGCTTGCAATGCATTCTGCAAGAGAACTGATGGCAGCAGCAGACCAGCAGGCATTGAAGGATCTGGTGAGCGCTTATTTTGGCTGAACTGCAAAAAAGATGCATACAGCGTGAAGTATGAATTTGACAGGAGAATCAGGTGAGAAAAAAATTTTTTTCCTATGTGGCAGGGAGTGCGGCGTGTGCAGCACTCATTCTGCTTTCGGGGTGTCAGCAGACAACGAATCAATTATCCGATATTACCCGCTATGTGGAGGAGAAAATTGCGGAAGGAAAAGGCACGGAAGTAAAAAGTAAAGAACAGGAAACGGACACTGAGCAGGCAGCAGTTTCCGGGGAAACAGAGAAGCAGGCAGAGCCATCCGTTGAAAAGCAGTCTGCGGACTGTTATGCATATCAGACGCTTCCGGAGGAAGTACGCACTGTGTACGATGAGGTTTATGATGCGATTCTCTATGAAAAAGAAGATGTGGCGCTGAGCACGTTAGACAACGAAGTCCTGCATCAGGCGTATGTTTCGGTGATGGCGGACCACGGCGGACTGTTCTGGGTATCGGGCTACACTTACACGCAGTATACCAGAGGGGAAAAGCTGGTGGATCTCCATTTTACACCAAAGTTTACCATGACGGATGATGAGCGGATGGACATGCAGGCACAGATCGACGAGACAGTCAGTCAGATTTTGGCAGGGATCGATGCGGAAGCGCCGGATTATGACAAAGCAAAATATGTGTTTGATTATCTGGCTTCGAATGTTGCGTACAGCACAGGTGCGCCGGACAATCAGAACATTATCAGTGTGTTTGTCAATGGGGAAACGGTTTGTCAGGGATACGCTGCAGCAACGCAGTATCTTCTGGAAAAACTGGACATTCCCTGTGCAGTGGTGGCCGGAACGGCAGACGGACAGTCTCATGCATGGAATCTGGTAAAGCTGGATGGAGAGTATTATTACATGGATACGACATGGGGAAATGCCACCTACAGCGGTGATGGAATGGGGCTGGATTCCTTTATCAATTATAATTATTTTGCAGTTACGACCGGGGAATTACAGAAAACGCATCAGCCGAATGACGATATTATCGTTCCGGTGTGTCAGGCGGTAAAAGACAATTATTATGTCCATGAAAATCTTTATTTTGACACATGGGATGCAGACAACATCGGAAATGTATATCGGGCTGCCTATGAGCGGGGAGATGGTTTCTGCTCTGTCAGGTTTGCAGACAGGGAGCTGTATGAACAGGCATTCACCTACTTTATCATGGATCAGAAGATTGTGCATTACTGCAAAGGACTGACATCTTTATATTATCTGGAAGATTCCGACCAGAACGTGCTGACTATAAAATTTTAATAAAAATCATAATATCCTCTATACAAAGTAAAGTTTTTATGTTAATGTTACGTAGTAATCAATACTACATGTAATAGAAAAAAGAAACTTTTGATATAATAATGAATATCACAAGGAGGCAAAATCCACTGCTCACCAGCGGGTTCGCATTTTCCTACGGAAAACAAGGAGGCTAAATCCTCTGCTCCTGTAAGGACAGTCGCATTTTGCTTCGCAAAACAAGGAGGATTTATGTATAAGATTGTAATCGACAGTTGTGGGGAATTACCGGAAGAATTAAAACAGGATGGACATTATGAGACCGTTTCATTAGAGTTGGAAGTGGACGGATGCCGTATCAAAGATGACAGCACTTTTAATCAGTTAGACTTTTTGAGAAGAGTGAAAGAGAGTCTGAAAGGACCAAAGTCCTCCTGCCCGTCACCGGAGCAGTATATGGATGCTTATGAGGGCGAGGCAGACCATGTTTATGCCGTGACACTGTCCGGTGGTTTAAGCGGCTCTTACAACAGTGCAGTGCTCGGAAAGAATCTATATGAGGAAGAGCACGGAGATACAAAGAAAATTTATGTGTTCAATTCGAGATCAGCGTCCATCGGTGAGACAATCATCGGCATGAAGATACAGGAATTTGAGGAAGCCGGATGCGGTTTTGAAGAGGTTGTGGAGAAGGTGGAAGAGTACATCAAGTCCATGAACACCTATTTTGTATTGGAGACGTTAGAGACATTGAGAAAGAATGGCAGACTTTCCAATCTGAAAGCATTTATTGCCAATTCATTAAATATCAAGCCTGTTATGGGCTCAACAAAGGAGGGCTTAATCTGCCAGTTAGATCAGGCGCGCGGTATGAACAAGGCGCTTGAGCGCATGGTGAAGGATATGATCTCAAAGACAAAAGACTGTGAGAACCGTATTCTTGCGATCTCACACTGTAACTGTCCGGAGAGGGCAAAAGCAGTGAAGGAAAAAATCGAGAAGATTGCGAAGTTCAAAAAGATCATCATCATCAATACCGCAGGTGTCAGCAGCATGTATGCCAACGACGGCGGCGTGATCATGGCAGTATAGTCAGATGCAGACATTAACATACGAAGAAACAGTAACAGCGATTGAAAATAAAAGAAGATTTGGAAACTTAAAGGGTGTCGAGATCTCAAAGATAATGTTAGAGCAGTTAGGACACCCGGAGAAAGATTTACGCATCATACACATAGCAGGGACGAACGGCAAAGGCTCCGTCTCTGCTTTTTTGCGCTCTGTTTTCGAATGTGCAGGATTGAAAACCGGGATGTTTACTTCTCCACATCTGGTGGATTTCAGGGAGCGCATCCAGGTGCAGGGAGATATGATCTCAAAAGCGGATACCATGCGCCTTGGAAACAGGCTTCTCTCTATGGATTTTGGCGTTTATCCGACAATGTTTGATTACTGTCTTGCAATGGCATTGCTTTATTTTAAGGAACAAAAGTGTGATGTTGTGATTTTGGAGACAGGACTTGGCGGAACGTATGATTCCACGAATGCCTGCGGAGTGCCGGATGTGACCGTCATTGCAAAAATCGGTTTTGACCATATGGCGATCCTCGGTGACACACTCGCCAAAATTGCAGCAGAGAAAGCAGGAATTATCAAGCACGGCACAGCGCTTGTGCTAGAGAGCCAGGAAAAAGAAGCGATGGACGTGTTAAATAAGGCCGCAGAGCGTGCAGATATCAAAACTACAAAAGTCGTAAACTTAGATGAGATCAGGATCCTGCCACAAAAGGACGGAAAACAGTGTTTTTCATACGCTGGATACGATGCAGTCACAATGAAAATGCTCGGTGTGCACCAGTATGAAAATGCCGTGGCGGCAATGCTTGCAGCAGAATTATTTTTTGAAAAATATTTTGCAGGAAAAAAGAATGTGCCGGAACGGAAAGCTTTGCAGCATGCGATCCGGGAAGGAATCGACCGGACACAGTGGATGGGACGCATGGAACTTGTGAGCAATGATCCGTTTTTCCTGATGGACGGTGCGCATAACAGTAACGGTGTGGAGGCGCTGAAAAAAAGTCTGGAGACAATGTATCCTGATGAAAAATTCCATTTTATCATGGGTGTCATGGCGGATAAAGATTATGGGGAGATGATCCGGGAACTTCTTCCGCTGGCACTGGATTTTAAGACAGTGACTGTGGAGAGTGAGAGGGCATTGCAGGGAGAGGCGCTCGCAGACTGCATCCGGGAAAAAGGAATCCCGGCGGAGGCGTATCAGAACCTTGCGGATGTGCTGCCGGATTTCTCAAAATCATCCGCAGAAAAGACAGTGGCATTCGGCTCACTGTATTTTATCGGGGAGATCGAAGCATTTCTGCGGGGAAAACAGTAACATGGTTTCCGGAAAATCTGGGAAAAGCAGCGTCCGTGCCCAATCATTACAGAAAAGTTACAAAATAGCATGGATTTAATATATTTTTAAAATCATTCAATTCAATCAAATGCCTGATTTTAAATAAAAAAGTCTTGCAGACCGCATAAATACTATGTTTTTGAAGTCTGCAAGAACAACTTTAAAGTTCTTTAAAAATAAAAAAAGTTAAACTAATTAGTAACAAATTAGTAACAGTCATTATATTATAAAAGGTGTTTTTATTTTCTCAATCTGTTCTCTTAATTCTTCTATAGTTCTGTGACTATATTTGGCGTTAGTAATATCACTTTTAAAGGAATGCCCCATCATTCGTTTACGATCATTTTCGTTGACTTCGTATCGTTCGCAAAGCGCGGAGAAAGTGTGACGACAATCGTGTGGTGTATGTCTTGCTCCAGTTGTAGCATTTGCAATTCCGAGAGAAGAAAGAGTGTTATACATTTTATTACGAAAGTACCGCACAGAACATCCAAGCAGATTCTTACCATTATATCTAGCTTTTACCATATCGAAAATACAAGAATGAATAGGAACAATTCTTTCTTTACTGGCTTTTGTCTTAACTCCGCCTTTAAAATATTTTCCATCCAGATTAGTTTCTATATTGGTAAAGGCCTTGATACGATATCCACTGTAGCACATGATTAATAGCATTTGGACAACGAAATCATCTTTATTTTTCCACAATATTTTTAATTCCTCATCAGTGAATGGCACTCCACTTTCATCATCATCCGGTATAGGAATAAATAAAGCAGAAGAGTAGTCTTTATCCACTATGTCGTATTTAATGGCGTATTTGTACATCTGGTGCATCAGAGACACAATCAATTCCAGAGAGGAATGTTTAAGAGGACAAGCATTAAGAACATCCTGTAAGTCTTTATATTTAATTTGACCAAACTGTATATCATGTAAAGCAGAAGAATTTTTGAACGCTACTTGTGTTGAAGACATGGAAGAAGTTTTTTTCTTTCCTTCACGCAGTTCGTTCCGGTACTTCTCTTTATAGAAATCCTCATATACTTCTTTAAAGGTTGGAGTACGGTCAATATAAACGCCATTCTGTATTTTGATTTTTCCCTCGTTTTCCAGCTTACGTGCTGCCAGAATTTCATAACCTTCATCCCATGTCTCAACGTAGGCGAGAGCTTTCGGTGTGACAGGTCCTTTTGAGGTGTATTCAGTTACTGGTGGGTATACGCCATACGGTTTATAGCGTCCTTTGCCGAGATATTTTATTGATCCGAATCCGTTCGGGAGCTTCTGGTGTTTCTTTCTTCGTGCCATATGTACCATCCTTTCTGATTTTGGGTATAAAAATAACAGCCAGCAGAGAACAGGTGTTCCGCTTGCATTTGGCTGCTCCGAATGATACAATACGTTTTGTGAGAACTTCTGTATCATTCAGAAGGATTGCCCTTGGTATTACGGTACTAGGGGCAATTTTATATTTAAAAATCTAATTTACTTCCTTTGGATCTATTACATCTCCAACATAATGTTTGCAAATTTTCAACAGATGTGATACCACCTTTTGAAATCGGAACAATATGATCTACTTCAAGTAATAGGTTTGGTTCATTTTTTTGTGAAGCACCACATTTCTGACAGGTGTATCCATCACGTTCCAAAATACTTTTTCTTAATTTACTTGTCATTAAAGCTCTTTGTCCAGCAGCACTTTTTTTGAATTTTACTAATTCTGACAGATAAACCACAAACCGGTTTAAATTATCAAGGTTGAAAACGACATCACATTGTGTTGCGGCATTACCACCAGAACTTGTGTATTTGAATATGTACTTTGGAAAATAAATTGTGCTTAAATCAATAGGTTCGAAACCGAGTTTTTTCTCTAAATTTTTTTTGTCAAATGTTTTAATCAAAAATGGGATTTCGGAACTGATTCCATTGATAATGTTGTTTTTTTCATTTACCAATAAGTTTTTACCATTTTCAGCAGCTTCAAAATTATTCAGCATATTTTCAAATTGTTCAAGGTTTTCCTCGGTGCTCTTAATATTAAAATATTTGCATACATATTTAAATGGTTGCTTTCGAGCTGAATCGCAAACACTTCTTGAACAGTTACAAATATTTGGTGCAAAAACCTGTTTTTTCAATTCCGGTCGCTTGTAATTGTAATTACTTGCATCTTGATAAGATGCTTTTCCATAATCTAGCTGATCTATTCCTATGTGGGTTCTTTTTAATTCATAAATATGATCATTAAGGTCATTGCAGTCTTTTGTATATTTTTCAATTTTGTTTTTCAATTCAATAAATGAATTGCTTCTATAGTATATTAATTTATACAAAAACCAAGCTAAGATTAATAAGATAATAATGACTAATAATGGCATAACAAAAATCCTCCTATTTTTCAAAAAGTTTTTAATCGAAGCTCTATAAGAGCCTGTTCATATCCAAGCAACCTGGAAAGCTGCTCGGTAGTAGTTTGTCGGTTCTCAAAAATGATTTCATCCGGGATCAGAAGCTCTGCTGCAAATGTGTTTGCTTCAATTTCTAATTTTGATGTGAGCATGAGAGTTTTATTCCGGATAAAATAACAATTTTCTTTTCGATGCATGATAGCATGTCCAAGCTCATGAGCCATGACAAGGCGCATCTCATTTTCTTCCAAATCCTCATTCAGAAAGATGCATTTGTGGTTCTTAAGAAACATGTAGCATCCGGCTTGACTTCCAAGCTCGCCGATCTGGACTTCTACATTCAGACACTCTGCAAGCTTGTATGGATTTCTCGTATTGAATTTTTTTACGTAATAATTTACTAACTGCTTTATGTCTTTTCTCAATTATGTAGCACCTACTTTTTATTCTTATTAGGATTGTACTTCTCTTTATTAATAGGTTTCAATTTACGCATCATTAATTCGATTTGCCCTAGAAGCAATTCTGCATCATCTTCTGGTATCGGCTCGCCATCATAGGATAGAGGACCGTTAGCGCCGCTTAAAAGTTTTTCACGAATACTTTTCATATCTCTTGCAATATCTCGTTCATCTTGAGGTGTAATGCTTAGACCTGATAAGTCTTCCTTGCCGGACATTAAATAGTCCATGCTAATGCCGAAGTATTCACATATTGCTTTCGCAGTCTTCGGGGAACACTCAGAACCCTTGCTTTTCCAGGTGCTTATTGTAGAGGAATTGATGCCAGTATCCTTGCAGAAGCGATAAGGTGTTATTCCTCTTTCTTGACATAGTTTTTCAAATATTTCATACATACTTTTCCCTTTCTAAAATTATCTCGGAAAAACGAAATAAAAGTATTGACAAATTCGGTATACCGAGGTATAGTATGTACATACCTCGGTAACACGAGTCAACTCATTCTTGACACGAGATAATTCGTAATAATGATATATTTCGCTTTGACAAGATAAATATATCACTAAACCGAAGTAAACACAAGTATAAATAACATACAAAAAGGAGGGATATTTTTGTCTAAAATGTATACCTGTGATGAAGTTGCAGAGAGATACAAAGTCAAGGTTATCACAGTATGGGAATGGATTCGCAAGAAAAAACTTAATGCAATCAAGCTAGGGAGGGAATACCGAGTTTATGAGGAAGATCTTATTAAGTTTGAAAATGAGCGGAAAACCATTCCGTCAAAATAATTACCACAACAACAGTCCAATAAGTAGGACAGAAAAATAGTCCCAAGTGCTGGAACACTCAGGACTATATAGGTTATATGAGTTCAAAAACTACATTGCCGCTTATATAAGTACGGCTGATAACTATATAACCTTCCGCTTCAAGCTCATTGATAGCAACTTTGGCGGTTGCATCGGAAAAACCATTTTTGATTAGGTAAGAATTTGAAAATTCTGTTTTTTCCGTATTGGCTTGAAGAATCTCTAAAGCTTTCTCAGAAAGAGAAGTCATATATGCCACCCCCTTCCAAAGGCGAGATTTTCCTTTGAAAGCCTTTCCGTATGATGTGGCATAAAAATTTTAACATTTTGATAAGCGAAAATCAACTTAGAAACATAAGAAAGGCGAAGTAAAGACAGATTAAGAAATGTAAGCAAAAAATAATATGAAAGGAGAGATATAGGATGAATAAAAGAACAGAAATAGAAATCCTCCGCCAACAGTTGGAGTTGTTAACAGAGGATTCAAAGAACACGTACTGCGAATCTGATCCAGATGAACAATCATTGTGACGGAAAAGATATCAGACAGCCATTACCAACGATCACAGCCGGTGACGGACATTTTGGAGAGGTCAGAGCATTTCTGATTAAATACTATGGACAGGGAACAGGGCAAGATATTAAGAAACCGCTTGATACAGTCACTGCACAGGATCGCTTTGGATTAGTGACCATAAATGGGACAGACTATCAGATCGTAGACATTGGATTGCGGATGTTAGAGCCTAAAGAATTATATGGTTGCCAGGGATTCCCGGATGATTACATAATCGACCATGATTATACCGGAAAGACCTACCCGCGGAGCGAACAGGTCAGAAGATGCGGCAATGCAGTGTGTCCGCCGATTCCGGCTGCACTGGTCAGAGCAAATTTACCGGAATTGTGCGTTGCTGAACGGATGCCGAACATACAGATCGAAGCAGATCAGACCGGTCAACTTAGATTTGCTTAACACGAAGTTGAGTTAAAAAGGAGAAAAAACATGGAAAAATTCTATATTGTTACAAATGCAGATTTTTTAAACGAAATTAAAGATTACAACGTCCACGATGAAGAAAGACGAAAATTGATAAATGAATTTTTTGACGAAAAAGGAATTGCAGGACACGCATATCATATCGGCGGAAATGGATTTTGCAATAGACCATTCGAAGATTTCGAAAAACACAGTATTCGTCTTTACGTTGAGGATTGTGAAGAAAATAATGCAAAGTTCGGTAAGGAATTATTAAAACCTGTCAATATATTCTGTGATTCAGATTAACGATCATTCATGCATGTGATGACTGGTACGCGAACCGATTGATAAGTGATTTCCATAAGCGAAAAACAATCAATGGGATACCATATGAGCTTACAAGACTGAATTTTGCAAAAAGATGCTGTTCTGATGACGCTAATCTCTGTGAGGTGCTTGAGATCAATGCAGGAGAAGGGGAACAAGCGGATTTTGTAGCAAAGGTGCTTGCTGGCAGTAATTTCAACACGCAATACCGTAAACAGTTAGAAAAAACCTCTGCGGATGGTACAGTAGCCTGTTATATCCGCTTGGACAATGCAACGATTATGGATGATTCTTCTGTGAGAGGTGGAGATATTAAGCTTGCTGTCTAATAATGCAGATGTTGAAATGTCAATATCAGTTGTCATCTCGGTTGATTTTCCAGTTAAAATCTTTTTAAGTCCGTCAAAGGTATTAGGTACATATCCTGTACCAGTAGATGCCGATGTTCCATTAATAACCAAATTGTGGAAATAATTTGCTCCCGCTTTTGTTTTCTCTTTGATCTGGAAATTCATCTCATTAATAGCACCAGATGTCTGAGCGATCACACGGTCAATCTGGAAAGAGCCGCCAAGAATTACCGGACTTGCTGTACATTTGGTTCTCTTTGCTTCGTTTGGTGAATACTCAGAATTAATCTGACGTACCGCTGCGGTAGATGGTGTCTCTAATCTCTGATATCCATATACCAGATTGCTACCGCCTGTTGGTGAAATGGTATCATCAAATGTCAGTTTATCGAGCAGGATGGACGATCTTCTAAATTCATCGATCACATTCTGTTCTACTTTGTCTGCATAACCGACTTTTGCTTCTTCTAATGTTAATGCCATGATTCATTCTCCTTTACTGTTTATACTTTTCTTTTAATGCGTCCATCAGAGAAGAAACTCCTTCATCAGGTGTCTTTTTCACTCCCCCGATAAGATCAACTTTTCCTGCCGGTTTCGGTTCCGGCTCACCGAACAGCATTTTGCTGTCCTCTGCTTCCGTCAATGTCTTGATTGCTGCTGCAATGTCCTCTTTCTGATTTTTTGATGCTTTCAAGACATCAACATCCAAAAGAGCAGTGATCGCCTTAGCATTCTTACCATTTGCAGATGCAATACTCTCTTTGAGAAGATCATTGAAATCACGATCCGCAATCTCCTGCTGATGCGTTGCATCTTTTGTCTTAATGTCTCTCTCAAGATCTTCAATTTTCTGCTTCATTCCGCTCACATCGGCATCCTTAAACTCCTCAAGATCCTTTTTCAGATCCTTGATGGTTGTTTCCTGTGTCGCGGTTTTAGTCTTCTCAGCAGTCAGATCTGCCTGTGTTATTTCCAGATCTTTCTGAACCGGATCAAGCTCCGCATGATGCGTGTCCAATACTTTATCGATCTGTTCTTTCGTCATGCCAAGTGCTTCTAATTCTTCTCTCTTCATTACTTCTATCTCCTTTAACGATGATTTATTTAACGTGGGAGAATCACCCACAGATAATTGCGGACAGTGGATTTGAACCACCACTACTGGCTAAGGAAACCAGTATGCTGCCATTACATCAATCCGCGGCATTAAAAAGAGCCAATCAATCAAGTCCTAATTTAAGACTTGACTAATCGGCT
>OJNP01001498.1_pt1 | contig 11564 bp, 10 predicted proteins | sample 1597921 | NCBI WGS metagenome assembly OJNP01 (sample SAMN01915213, study PRJEB22387) | human gut metagenome | isolation source: stool | host: Homo sapiens | place: USA | reverse complement strand
AACGGTGACTTATGGAAAAAACTGATATTTTTTAGAAAATATGAGATACGATACAGCGGAGGAAAAAGCTTATGACTTTATTACAGGCGGTCTTGATGGGGATCATACAGGGATTGACAGAGTTCCTTCCGGTCAGCAGTTCCGGACATCTTGCACTTTTTAAAATCCTGTTCCATGTTGAGACGGATACAGGAATGTTATTTGATGTTTTGCTGCATGTTGGAACTCTGATCGCGATCTGCGCAGTTTATTATAAAGATATCGTCAGGCTTTTTGTGGAGGGAATCTGTATCGTGAGAGATGTGCTGATCAATTTTGCAGCACTTATAAAAAACCTTTTTCTATCGATCCGTGACAGAGGAAAAGATCATGTTGATTACAGTCCGTACCGCAGAATTGTAAACAGCAGTTACCGCAAGTTTGTGGTGCTGATCCTGGTATCAACCGTTCCGACCGGAATCATTGGTTTTGTTGGAAAAGACGTGGTAGAGCAGGCATCAGAACTTCTGATCGTGCCGGGCATCTGTCTGATCGCAACCGCAATCCTGCTCTTTATCGCAGACCGCTGCAAGGGCGGAGACAAGCTTCCGAAGGACATTACATACACCAATGCGTTTGTCGTTGGTATTGCTCAGGGCGTGGCAACATTGCCGGGACTATCCCGCAGCGGAACAACGATCACAGCATGTCTGCTCAGCGGATTTAACCGCAAGTTTGCAGTGAAATATTCGTTTATTATGTCGATACCGGCGATTTTAGGTGCCATGGTGTTAGAGTTAAAAGATTTTGCAGACCTGTCTGTGAGCGGCATGGATATCACCTGTTATATTGTTGGTATGGTGATCGCTGCAGTGATCGGATATATCTGTATTAAGACAATGCTTGTCATTGTGCGCAATCGGAAATTCCGTGTTTTTGCAGTTTATTGTCTGATTGTCGGACTGCTCTCAATCGGCGGATTTTTCTATACATTATAGGAGATATTTTTTGGAGGTAATATTTTGGCAACAGGGAAAAGAAAGAGTTCCTCTGGCAGAAAAACTTCTGGCAGAAAAACGAATTCAGGACGTAAGAAGAATGATATACAGCAGGAGAGCTTTACAGAGGAAGTGATTCTGTGGGTGATCCTTGCAATCTCCATTTTACTTTTTATCAGTAATTTTGGAATCGGCGGGGCAATTGGAAATGCTGTCAGCAGTTTCTTTTTTGGTGTATTTGGTTTGATCGCATATATTTTTCCGGTTGTTTTGGTGATCGGTACTTTTTTTGCAGCGTCCAATAAAGGCAATCGGATCGCGGCGGTAAAAATTGTCGCGGCTGTCTTTTTTGTGCTGTTTTTATGTATGTTTATCGAGATCGTGCGCTGTGGCACAGAAACTGCCGGAGCGGCAGATGCCTACCAGTATTGCTCGGTACATAAAATTGGCGGCGGATTTTTAGGAGGTCTCCTCGCAGGGATTTTCTGTCCGAATTTTGGACTTCTCGGTTCTTATGTGATCGATGTTGTGGCGATGATCATCTGTCTGGTGCTGATCACAGAACGTTCCGCATTGAAGGGTGTGCAGAAAGGCAGCCGTAAAGTTTATGAAACGGCAAAAGAGAGCAATGAACGTCATCGTGAACTTGCAGAACAGCGACGTGAGGAACGTGAGCTGCGCCGCATGGACCGCAAGGTGGAAGGCGTGGCAGTCGACACAAGAGTTCTTCCGGACAGGAAGGCAGAGCCTATGGGTTCGGATGAAGTCAGTGAAATTAATATTGACAAACTTTTGGAGCAGTCGAACGCCAATCTGCCGGAAATCAAGGAGGAGAAGCATGTGACACTCACAGCCGGAGGCGCAGAATATCAAAAACTTCCTGCTATGGAACCGGAGACGGAACCGTATGTTGCTCCGTCCGCATTTTCTGAGGAAGCGTTTGAGGCAAAAGAGCTGGAAGAGGATGCATCAATCTTTCACACAGAGCCGGCATATCAGGAGAGTATCCATACAGAGCCGGCTTATGAAGAACATCATCCAGTAGAAGAATCTATTCCGTATGATGCCGCAGAAAAACCGAAGAAAAATGTTAAGGCTACGGAGGAAGATATTCAAAATGATGTCTCATCCATCGAGGAAGAGATCCATCTGGAGGCACAGAAGGAAAGAAAGTATGTGTTCCCACCAGTATCATTGTTAAAACCGCCAGGCAATAAGCAGGGAGATTCCAAACAGCATCTTCAGGAGACGGCACAGAAATTACAGCAGACATTAAAGAATTTCGGCGTTAACGTTACAATCACGAATATCAGTTGTGGACCATCGGTCACACGTTATGAAATCCAGCCGGAAATGGGTGTTAAAGTAAGTAAAATCGTGAATCTGGCAGATGATATCAAACTGAATCTCGCAGCTGCTGACATCCGAATCGAGGCACCAATCCCGGGAAAGGCGGCAGTTGGAATCGAAGTTCCGAACAAAGAGACACTGATGGTTTCTTTCCGTGAACTTGTGGATTCGCCGGAATTTAAAAATCATCCATCCAACATTTCTTTCTGCGTCGGAAAAGATATTGGAGGAAATGTAACGGTTGCAGATATTTCAAAAATGCCGCATTTACTGATCGCCGGTGCAACAGGTTCCGGTAAATCTGTCTGTATCAACACGATTATTATGAGTATTTTATACAAAGCAGATCCGAAAGATGTAAAACTGATCATGGTCGATCCAAAGGTGGTCGAACTTAGTATTTATAACGGAATTCCACACTTACTGATCCCGGTTGTGACAGATCCGAAAAAAGCGGCAGGTGCGCTTCACTGGGCAGTCGCAGAGATGACTGACCGTTATCAGAAGTTTGCAGAGGCAAATGTCCGTGACTTAAGAGGCTACAACGCCAAAATTGATGAGCTTCCGGACGGAGAGGACAAGCCGGAAAAACTACCGCAGATCGTGATCATTGTAGACGAGTTGGCGGATTTAATGATGGTTGCGGCGAGTGATGTGGAGGAATCCATCTGTCGTCTGGCACAGCTTGCAAGAGCCTGTGGAATCCATCTGATCATCGCAACACAGCGTCCGTCCGTCAATGTCATTACCGGACTGATCAAGGCGAATATGCCAAGCCGAATCGCCTTCGCGGTGACATCCGGAATTGATTCGAGAACCATTCTCGATATGAATGGTGCAGAAAAACTGCTCGGAAAAGGTGACATGTTATTTAATCCTCAGGGCGTACCGAAACCACTGCGTGTTCAGGGTGCATTTGTATCGGATAAAGAAGTATCGGATGTCGTCGCTTACATAAAAGAAGAAAACGGACAGGTGAGTTACAATTCATCTGTGGAAGAGCAGATGAACAGCATCGAATCCGGGAATACGACAGTAAGCATTGACTCAGGACAGACTGGGGACGGAAGAGATCCTTATTTTGCAGATGCAGCAAAACTTCTGATCGACAAAGAAAAGGGTTCGATCGGAATGCTGCAACGGTATTTTAAGGTCGGCTTTAACCGCGCAGCAAGGATTATGGATCAGTTGGAGGAAGCCGGAATTGTCGGACCGGAGGAAGGTACAAAACCAAGAAAAGTACTGATGTCGCCGGAACAATTTGAGCAGTATGAAGAAGAATATCTGTAATTGATATTTGCTTATCAATAAGACTTGTATTATAATATCAACTTATAAGTCCTGTGTAGGACAAATACAATATGCGAAAGAGAATCGCAGGAATGGAGTTTTGGAATGAAAAGTGATATTCAGATTGCACAGGAAGCAGAAATGCTCCCAATCAAAGAAGTAGCAGAAAAGCTTGGAATCGGAGAGGATGACCTCGAATTATACGGAAAATACAAAGCTAAATTATCCGATGAACTGATCGAGCGGGTAAAAAATCAGCCGGATGGAAAGCTGATTCTTGTGACAGCAATCAATCCAACTCCGGCTGGAGAGGGAAAAACAACGACAAGTGTCGGACTTGGACAGGCATTTGGCCGTTTGGGAAAAAAGGCAGTGATCGCATTGCGTGAACCATCTTTAGGACCATGTTTTGGTATCAAGGGAGGCGCCGCAGGAGGCGGTTATGCCCAGGTCGTTCCGATGGAAGACTTAAATCTTCATTTTACAGGAGATTTCCATGCGATTACTTCTGCAAATAATCTGCTGGCTGCTTTGCTTGATAACCATATTCAGCAGGGAAATGAACTTGGCATTGATACAAGACAGATTGTATGGAAACGCTGTCTTGATATGAACGATCGTGTGCTCCGCAATACTGTTGTTGGACTTGGAAGCAAAATGGATGGTGTTGTGAGAGAAGATCACTTTGTCATTACCGTTGCATCTGAGATCATGGCAATCCTCTGTCTGGCAACTGATATGCACGATTTAAAAAGAAGATTAGGACGCATTATTGTTGCCTATACTTATGATGGAAAGCCGGTGACGGCAGATGATCTTCAGGCAACCGGTGCAATGGCTGCATTGTTAAAGGATGCGTTAAAGCCAAACCTCATCCAGACTTTAGAACACACACCTGCCATTGTGCATGGTGGTCCATTTGCCAATATTGCACATGGATGTAACTCTGTCCGTGCCACAAAGACAGCATTAAAACTTGCAGATTATGTGATCACAGAGGCAGGATTTGGTGCAGACCTCGGCGCAGAGAAGTTCTTTGATATCAAGTGCAGAAAGGCAGATCTGAAACCGGATGCAGTGGTTTTAGTTGCAACAATCCGCGCTTTGAAATATAATGGAGGAGTTGCGAAAGCTGATCTTGCAGAGGAAAACCTGGAAGCTTTGAAAAAGGGCATTGTAAATCTGGAGAAACATATCGAAAATCTTCAGAAATACGGAGTACCGGTGGTTGTTACTTTAAACTCCTTTGTGACAGATACCAAGGCAGAGACAGACTATGTAGAGCAGTTCTGCCATGAGAGAGACTGCGAGTTCGCACTTTCCGAAGTCTGGGAAAAAGGTGGCGAAGGTGGTATTGCACTTGCAAACAAAGTGCTTGAGACCTTAGAGAAAAAAGAAAGCCATTTCAAGGTATTATATGAGAATGATCTTTCTCTGGAAGAAAAGATTGAGACTATCGCAAAAGAGATTTACGGTGCAGACGGCGTGACTTACGCACCGGCAGCAAAGAAAGAATTAAAGAGAATTACAGATATGGGGCTTTCCAATTTCCCTGTCTGCATGGCAAAAACACAGTATTCTCTTTCCGATGACCAGACAAAACTTGGCCGTCCGGAGGGATTTACCATTAACGTAAGAGAAGTATATGTATCAGCAGGAGCAGGCTTTGTGGTTGCTGTAACAGGTGCGATCATGACAATGCCTGGTCTGCCAAAAAAACCTGCTGCATATGGAATTGACGTAAATGACGAAGGTGTGATCACCGGTTTATTCTAAAAAAGAAATGCAGTAGAAAGAACAGAGTGAGAGGAATTATGGCACAGATTATTGACGGAAAGAAAATTTCACAGGACATCAAAGATGAATTGAAAGAGAAAGTGACAGCATTAAAAGATACAGGAACGGAGGTTGCACTTGCAGTGATCCAGGTCGGAAATGACCCGGCATCCTCTGTCTATGTAAGAAACAAAAAGAAGGCTTGCGAGTATATTGGTATCCGGTCCTTATCCTATGAACTCCCGGAGGAGACAACCGAAGATGCATTGATCGAGCTGATTGAAAAACTGAACAAAGATGAAACTGTAAACGGTATTTTAGTTCAGCTTCCGGTTCCAAAGCATATTGATCCGGATAAAATCATCCGCACAATCTCGCCGGAAAAAGACGTAGACGGCTTTCATCCACAGAATGTTGGAAAATTAGTGATCGGTGAAGAGGGCTTTGTATCTTGTACTCCGGCCGGAGTCATTCAGCTTCTGAAACGTTCTGGAATTGAAATTTCCGGAAAAAACTGTGTTGTAGTTGGCAGAAGCAATATTGTCGGAAAGCCAATGGCGCTTCTGATGCTTCGTGAGAATGCTACGGTCACGATCGCCCATTCAAAAACAAAAAATCTGAAAGAATTATGCCAGACAGCAGATATTTTGATCGTTGCCATTGGAAAACCACAATTTATTACAGCAGATTATGTGAAAGAGGGAGCTGTTGTGATTGATGTTGGAATCCACAGAGATGAAAATAATAAACTCTGCGGAGATGTACGATATGAGGAAGTTGCAGAAAAAGCTTCTGCGATCACACCGGTTCCGGGTGGAGTAGGTCCAATGACAATTGCCATGCTTATGAGCAATTGCGTGGAAAGTATGGACAGAGAATAAGATTGGTAGAGATAGAAAGGGTTTCATATGAAATGTGCAAAGTGTGGAGCTGAGTTAAAAGAAGGCTGTTTATATTGTTCGGTATGCGGCCATGAAGCACAAATGGTAAATGGTTATTCTGTTTTGGAGGAAGATTATCTGAAAGCTCTTTTGACAGATGAAGCATCCAAAGATACATCGTCAGAAGAAACAGAAAACCAGAAGAAAAAAGCAGAGGGACACCATAAAAAGAAAAAACAGACTCCGTGGATTGTTTTAGGCTGCGTTGCTACAGTGGTTGTCGTCATTGCAATCGGAGCAATTGCTTACGTGCGCTATCAGAATAACAATTCGTACGATTACCAGATTGAGATGGCAGAAAAGGAACTGGTGGATTTAAACTATGAGAAGGCGCTTTCTTACTATAAAAATGCGCTGACATTATCACCAAATGACATCAATGCCAGGGCTGCAATGGCGGAAATCTATCTTGCAAGAAAAGAATATGATTCTGCATTAGTGCTTGAGATGGAGATCATCAACCTCGATAAAAAGAACAAAGAGGCTTATCAGGGATTGATCACGATTTATGAGGCAAAAGGTCAGTACGATAAAATTACAGAGCTGGCGTCTACTGTGACAGATACAGATTTATTAGAACTGTTTTCCGGGTATATTGTCGCTGAACCGGTCTTTTATCCGGATGAGGGAACATATGATGTGTATACGGAAGTTACCATTTTTTCCATTGAAGAATGTGATATCTATTATACATTAGATGAATCAGATCCGAAAAAAAATGGTATTCTTTATACCGATGCCGGAATTGAATTAGACGATGTTGGAAAGTATACTATCAAGGCAGTCTGCAAAAACGATAAGGGAATTTACAGTGATGTTGTCACCTGTAAATATAAGACCGAAGCGAAAGCCCCGGATTATCCGGAAGTAACACCGGATGGCGGTACCATGGATGATATTACGTTTGTAGTGATTACTGCAGATGAGGGATGCAGTATTTATTACACGTGGGATGGAACAGATCCTACAGATACATCTGCACGTTACACAGAACCAATCGAAGTACCGGAAGGTAACAATATCTTATCTATTATTGTTGTGAATGATAAGACAAAACTTACAAGTGAGATCTACCGGACAAACTTTATCTATCATGCCCAGCCTGAAGTTGAGATTGAAGAGTAGCGGAACGTTGTAACTTTTATTATGTACGAAGTGAATAAAGAAAATGCCATTGAATTTAAAACTCAATGGCATTTTTTTATAAATGAAACATGATCAATGATATATTTAACATTCCTCCGGAATGAACTCGATCACACCCTTGGCAAGCCTGGATACACGCGCTAATGAGTATACATCCACCCCCTGTGCAATTAATTTGTCGCGTCCCGGCTGGAAGGATTTCTCGATCAGAATACCAACACCTGCGATGGAAGCACCGGCCTCAGTCAGTAAGCGGATGGCACCGCTTGCGGCTTCTCCGTTTGCAAGGAAGTCATCAATGATCAGAACGTTATCATTTTCTTCGATGAACTGATGGGATAATGTCAGTTCATAGCTTGTGCCTTTTGTGAAGGAAGTCACAACGGTCTGAAGCAGATTATCATTTAAAACCTTAGAAGGCTGTTTCTTTAAAATGATCATTGGAACGTTCAAAGAGATAGCCGTCATTAGTGCCGGAGCAATCCCGGAGCTTTCGATGGTAACAACTTTGGTAATCCCCTTGTTTCCGAAATGTCCTGCAAATGCATCGCCAATCTGCTGCATTAAAACAGGATCTACCTGATGATTGATAAAGCTATCTACTTTGAGAATATTCTCAGATAAAGCATGACCTTCTTTTAAGATTTTTTCTTCAAGTTCTTTCACTATGTCACCTCATAAATATGTATTGTTATATTTTTAGAACGATAAAATATAGATTCCGGATCTTTCTGTTCGTTCTTTATTTTGCATATTGTAGCACAATTACAGTGTGAAAAAAAGACTATTTCGTGTTTTCTTCGAATAATTTCCCGTAAAGTTCTTCCACCAGATGATCCAGAAAGGTTTCCTCTAAATCCGGGTACTGTTTTGAGAGGAAACGGGTCATGATCTCATAGCGTTTAAAGTAAAGATCCTGATCAAAAACTTCCTCGTCCATGCTCTCATCAATATCTTTTGCGCTGTAAGTGGAAGTAAACCAGGAAATGATTTCAGAAGATAAATCATTTTCTTTTTCTGCCTGCGTGCCAAGTGTTTTCAACTGCCGCAACGACACAATGCCGATCACGAAGAAGATGAGGAGCATGACACCCATAACGATACAGAGCATAATCTTCATATAATCAGCGACATGGACAGGAAGTACTCCGGTGGCAAATAAAATAAGTGCAATAAAACCGAAAACACTCACCAACAGGAATGAATAGGCGGTGGATTTCGTCTCTTCTTTTTTTGATTCCTTTGAAACATAAACTTTCATAATGATTCTCACTTTCGTTTTTTACTTTGTTATAATTATATTTGATTTACTAGACCGGGGCAACGGTTATATGATATAATTTTTCTGTATGAAAATAACAATTTTATGTGTGGGAAAAATCAAAGAAAAATTTTACAGGGATGCGGTCGCTGAATATGAAAAACGTCTGAGCCGCTATTGCAGATTTGAAGTGACTGAGGTGGCGGATGAGAAGACACCGGATCATGCAAGCGAGAATATGGAGCTTCTCATCAAGGAGAAAGAAGCGGAGCGCATGGAGAAGTATCTGAAGGAAGGTGCCTATGTGATCGCCCTTGCAATTGAGGGAAAACAGTTAGATTCTGTGGAACTGTCGCAGAAAATTGATTCTCTGGGAACATCCGGCATAAGCCATATTATTTTTGTGATAGGTGGTTCGCTGGGACTCGCGGAACGCATTTTAAAACGGGCAGACTATAAGCTTAGTTTCTCAAAGATGACATTTCCGCATCAGCTTATGCGTGTCATCTTATCAGAGCAGATTTACCGCAGTTACCGCATTATCAATCATGAGCCATATCATAAGTAGACGATAAAAACAAAAAATTATAATCATAACAAACATAGAGGAGGAATTGTATTTTATGTTACGAATCAGAGAGTATCGCAGGGTGGAAAGCTTAGAGGAAGCCTACGAACTCAATCAGAAGAAAACGAACCGTATCATAGGTGGCGGACTCTGGATGAAAATAGGAGATCGGAATCTTATGACTGCCATAGATTTAAGCGGTCTTGGATTAGATCAGATCAGTGAGACAGAGGATGAGTTTGTGATCGGCTGCATGGCAACACTCCGCGATTTAGAAGTGCATCCGGGATTGAATGCATACACAGATGGCGCGGTAAAACAGAGTGTCTGTCATATCGTCGGAGTGCAGTTCCGCAACTGTGCAACCGTTGGTGGAAGCATTTATGGAAGATTTGGTTTTTCAGATGTACTGACTTTATTTGCGGCACTGGATTGCTATGTGGAATTATATAAGGGTGGAAATGTTCCAATTCAGGAATTTATCCATATGAATTATGATAATGATATTCTTGTGGCAGTACATATTGTAAAAACACCTGTGAAGATCACTTATCTTTCACAGAGAAACACAGCAACGGATTTTCCGGTAATTGCAGTTGCTGTTTCAGAATATAACGAAAAACTGCATGTCAGCATTGGTGCAAGACCGGTAAGGGCAGAGACACTGACACTTGACCTTTCAGAAAAAGCAGATATGGAACATCTGGTAAAAAAAGTGCAGGAACAGTTTTCGTTTGGAAGCAACCGGCGCGGCAGTGCAGATTACAGACGCCATATTGCAGGAGTTCTTGTAAAGAGAGCCTGTGCGGCAAATGAACAGCAGGAGGATAGAAAATGAAGATACATTTATGGCTGAACGGTAAAGAAATCTCTGATGAAATCTCACCGGATATGCCTTTATTGGAATATGTCAGAACAAAGGGATGTTACAGCGTAAAACGTGGCTGTGAGACATCTAACTGTGGACTTTGTACCGTGTGGATGAACAAAAAACCGGTTCTTTCCTGTTCGGTACTCGCAGCAAGGGCAGATGGAAAAGAGATTGTAACTTTAGAGGGTGTGCAGGAACGCGCGGCAGAATTTGGAACTTATCTTGCAAACCAGGGCGGTGAGCAGTGTGGCTTCTGTAATCCGGGATTTATCATGAACGTTCTGGCGATGGAGGATGAACTGAACAATCCGACCGAGGAGGAGATCAAGGCATATCTTTCCGGAAATCTCTGCCGCTGCAGCGGCTATGAGAGCCAGCTGCGTGCAATCAAAAATTACCTGAACCGTAACCGGGATAAAGAGTAGAAGAAATACAAGGAGAAACGGATATGAAATATGTAAATGCTCCCGTGATGAAAAAAGATGCCATGGCGCTTGTGACGGGAAAACCAGTGTATATGGACGATGTGGCACCGAAAGACTGTCTGATCGTAAAAGTACTCAGAAGTCCTCATGCACATGCCCTGATCGAAGAGATCAATATCACCAATGCATTAAAACAAAAAGGAATTGAATGCATTTTAACTTATAAAGATGTTCCACACCGTCGATTTACGATGGCAGGACAGACCTTTCCGGAACCGAGTCCTTACGACCGTTATATCTTAGACCAGCGTGTCCGTTTTGTCGGAGATGCGGTTGCGATTGTCGCCGGGGAGGATGAGGCGGCAGTTGACCGTGCATTAAAGCTTATCAAAGTGAAGTATCAGGTGTTAGAACCGGTGCTTGACTATCATACAGCGAAAGATAACCCGGTTCTTGTCCATCCGGAGGAGGACTGGAAGGCACTCTGTCCGGTTGGTGCAGACAATAAACGGAACCTTTGTGCGTCAGGCATGGACAGTGACGGAGATGTGGATGGTGTCATGAAAGACTGTGACATTGTCATGGAAGGAACCTATCATGTAAAGGCAATGCAGCAGAGTATGATGGAAACCTTCCGCACAGCGACTTATCTGGATACTTATGGAAGAATCAACATTTTATCTTCTACACAGATCCCATTTCATGTGAGAAGAATCCTTGCGAATGCCCTGGACATTCCAAAATCAAAAGTCCGCGTCATAAAGCCCAGAATCGGAGGAGGTTTTGGAGCAAAACAGACCGTGGTAGCCGAGGTATATCCGGCAATTGTGACGATGAAAACCGGAAAACCTGCCAAAATCATTTATACCAGGGAAGAATCCCTAATTGCATCGTCTCCGCGGCATGAGATGGAAGTGACCGTGAAACTGGGCGCAATGAAAGATGGTACGATCCGCGCA
>OJNP01001484.1_pt1 | contig 11645 bp, 10 predicted proteins | sample 1597921 | NCBI WGS metagenome assembly OJNP01 (sample SAMN01915213, study PRJEB22387) | human gut metagenome | isolation source: stool | host: Homo sapiens | place: USA | reverse complement strand
ACTATATTTTTATATGGAAATAGCATAGGGCTTTTTATCATTATGCTGCTTGCATTAATAGCTCAAGTATTTAGTGTTTATGATAATAGAAAAAAATCGCTGGGAAAATAATTTTTGGCTGGCGCAGAGAGTTAGTCTTTCTCTACGCCTGTTTTAATGAGTGTCTTATTCACTTACCACAACCTTACAATCCTTCTTAAAGCATGCAATTCCATATTTTATGAAATTGCGCATGCCATCCCGCTTCAGCTTATCCACATATGTTTTTTCTTCAATCTGCTTCAGTGCTTCACTGCAGGCTGCATCCATATCGCCGTTTTCGGCATATTTAAGCTCTATCACGATGCCGGTTCGGTTATTTGGAACTTCAACGAGGATATCACTGTAGCCGGTGCCCGATTCGGTGTTTGATTTGATGAGCCAGCTTGCTTTGTAGCCCAGCAGACCAAGCAGTATACCATGGTAGAAATTTTCTTTTTTATCTTTAGCAACTGCGGTATCCCTTATACTTATTGTATTCCAGAGATAATCGCCGAAAAGCTCTTCTATTTTTTCAGTATCCTTCTCCACAAATGCATTGCAGAATTGTTCAAGTGTCTTTCCATCATTTGCGGTTGTATCGCTGAACCATTCGCGGATTTTTTTGATGAAAAGGTTTTTTATCTCGCGGTTTGGTATTGATAAACGCACCCTGCCATCGTCAGTCACACCCTGCTTGGTCAGGTAACCGGTGGTGAAGAGCACACTCCACAGGTTTGCGATGCTTTTGTCGATTTCATCGTAGGTAAGCTCCTGGGATATTTCTTTTTCAATGTATTCGCCTGCTATCAGGCGCTCAATCTCATCCTTGGTCTGGACATCGGCTTTGTCAATGAAGCTTCTGACCAGAGCATTTCCGCTTGAATTTGACCAGAAGTCCTGCGGCTTTGCAGTGGGATCAAATCTGAGCAGATCCACGTAATTTATCACGTCCCATGGACAGTATACGTCGGCATTTCCAAAGTGATATCCGTCGTACCATTCCTTGATTTCTGTGAAATGCGAATCCAGATTGTAGGCGGCTAGAAGCTCCTCAACCTCGCTGTCCGTGAATCCAAACTGCTCATCAAATCGTGTATCCATGATGGGGAGCACCTTAAAGTTATTTAATCCTGTAAAGATGCTTTCCTTTGATATGCGAAGACAGCCTGTCAAAATAGCAAACTGTAAGTAATCATTGGTCTTTAGCACCTGTCCAAACAAGCCCCTGATGAGTGAGACCATCTCATGGTAGTAGCCGTTCTGGTATGCCTTGTCGAGTGGCACATCGTATTCATCTATCAGGATGACTACCTTTTGGCCGTAATGCTTATATAAAAGCTGGGAAAGAAGCTTTAATGAAGCGGTAAAGGTATCCTTGTCAAAAATAAACTTTCCCTTTTCTATATGAAGTAATCCTTTGAACTGTTCTTTTTCCAAAACTGTCAATTTATCACTTTCTGCCAAAAAGGAGAATTTGCTGATTTCATTTCCTATAATTCTGGAGAATACCTGAAATGCCTCATCATATGATAAACCCTCGACATCCTTAAGTGAAATAAATATCACAGGATATTTGCCCATGTGCTCATCACAAAGAGATTTATTTTGTGAAATATATAATCCGTCAAACAGTGATTTGTCAGTGCCAATCTCAAAAAATGAGCGCAACATGCTCATACCTAGAGTTTTTCCAAAGCGTCTTGGACGGGTGAACAGCGTTACTTCACTCCAATTATGTAAAGCCTGTTCGACAAGCTTTGTTTTGTCAATATAATAAAAATTATTACGGCGTATTTTTTCAAAATTATCAATTCCAACAGGCAGTTTTAATATTTCCATGCAAGCCTCCCAAGTAAAAATATGTTCGATGCATTCACATATAGTATAACTGATTTTCAGAAGAAATACAATTTCTATTGATTATTTAAAACTGGCCTTAAAATGAAAGTAATGTTGCCTAATACTTGAACAATATCATGGGGGTGTCTATAATGTAGTAAAAAGAAAATGGAGTTTTAATAAATGAAACGATTTACAGCAATATTATTTACAGGCATGATGATATTTACCCTCGCATCATGCGGCAAAAAAGCACAGGATACACCGACAGAGCCTGCAACAGAGACACAGGCGGCACAGAAGGTTGAGATGCCTACGGAAACGGAAGCCGTGACAGAGGTGGTAACAGAGGATGTAAAAGACACGCAACAGACAGAAGCACAGCAGGAAGAACAGACTGCCGAACAGCAGGACGAGGAGCAGAACAATTCAGGTGAAAATAATTCCTCTTATCAGTATGTAGAAAGAGCATCCTATGAGAATGGAGAATCAGTATCACTAAATCCTTCATGGCAGTATGCAGACCATTCAGCGATAAATTCAGGCTGTGCGGTCATGTACAAGGCTACAGCAAACCGCAAAAACATAGTAGTAGGTGTCAATGCTGGACACGGTACAAGCGGAGGAACTTCGGTGAAGACACTTTGTCATCCGGACGGCTCGGCAAAGACCACAGGTGGTACAACAGGCGCAGGCGCAACAAAAGCAGTAGCAGTTTCAGGTGGTATGTCCTTTAATGACGGTACACCGGAGAGCTCTGTCACACTCCGTATGGCGCAGATATTAAAGGACAAGCTGCTTGCGGCAGGCTATGATGTGCTTATGGTAAGAGACGGAAGCGATGTACAGCTTGACAATGTGGCACGTACTGTCATATGCAATAATGCGGCAGACTGTCATATCGCTCTGCACTGGGATGGCGACGGACTAAGCTACGATAAGGGTTGCTTTTACATATCAGTGCCGGGCGGCATAAAGGGTATGGAGCCGGTTGCATCGCACTGGCAGCAGCATGATGCACTTGGGGCAAGCCTGATAGAAGGACTGCGCGCTCATGGAGCAAAGATAAACGGTAATGGCTCAATGGCGATAGACCTGACACAGACCTCATACAGCACGGTTCCATCAGTGGATGTAGAGCTTGGCAACGCATGCTCTGACCACAGCGATGCCACACTTGAAAATCTGGCAGACGGACTGGTGCAGGGAGTCGAGGGATATTTCTAGAATATAAAAAGTTACTGTTGTTTTTTGGTGTGTATTGGCTCTAAACTAAAGTTTGCAAAAACAACCGAATAATAGTAAAATGTCATACATGCGAGTATATTATTACGAAAACGAGCTGGAGGACGAGTTTTCCTCTGCTTCAATCAAGGCAAAAAAGATAGACGCAGACTATGACTACAGTATGGATAGTGCAGGAAGGCGATTTCTGCACTTCTTTTGGTATAAAATTATAGCGCGGTAAATGCAAAGGAGGTGCTTGATAAGAACTACGAGGCCTGGAAAGAGGTTTATGAAGAAACCTACAAGAAGAAGCTTACCTATACATGCGATGAGCAGGCGGATTCAAATGAATAGGACGCATAGTGAGATAAATGCGTCCGGCATGATTTTGTCAGTATAGAGGTGTTATTATAGAAGTGGTACAATGGATAGAGAAAGGGAATATTATGACAGACAACAAATCCGGGGAGATACTCATAATAGAGGATGACAAGGATATTAATGATCTGCTTGCGACAGCGCTTTCAAAAGCCGGATATAGAACAAGACAGGCATGGTCAGGCACAGAGGGAGAGCTTTTACTTAAGCTGGACATGGAAGCCTATGCGCTTGTGCTATTGGATCTGATGCTTCCGGGGCTTTCAGGGGAGGAGCTTCTGGCACGGATAAGGCAGATGGATGCGTCACTTCCGGTGATAATCCTTACAGCAAAGGATGAGCTGGATGAGAAAATCAATCTGCTCGTGGCAGGCGCTGATGATTACATCACAAAGCCGTTTGAGATAAAGGAGGTCGTTGCCAGAGTGGCTGTGCAGCTGCGTCATGCGGTGGCAGATGTGCCTTCAAAGTCGGGCCAGGCAGGAGAAAACCAGACAAAAGAAGAAAATGAGACCGGACAGGGAGATACTGCAAATACATACATAGCGGGACCCGTTAAAATAGAGCACAGACAGCTTGTGCTCGATCGGATTTCAAGACAGCTTTATGTGGCAGATAACGCTGTTTACGGCATCACAAAGCAGGAGTTTGCCATACTCGAGCTTCTCATGGCGCATCCCAGACAGGTGTTTGCCAAGGAGGACATATTTGAATATGCCTGGGATGAGCCGTACATGGGCGAGACAAAGACTCTTGATGTGCACATCAGCAATATCAGAAAGAAGATAAAAAAGCTGACCGATGACGAGTACATAGAGACCGTGTGGGGCATAGGCTACAAAATGAAAGAGTAAAGGTAAACAAGCTTTACTCTTTTTTTACTTTTTGTTAGCGATGTATTAGGATTTTACATTTATATTATGATTAAAGGGTTGCTAAGGAATACATAGAGTTCTTTCCCCTCACTATTATATTATGCAAGAAAAGGAGATTTGGTTGTGAGTGAAATATTATTGCAGACAAAGGCACTGACCAAGCAGTATGGGCACCAGAAGGCGGTTGACAATGTGGATATCCATATCAAAAAGGGTGCAATCTATGGATTTATCGGCAGAAATGGTGCCGGCAAGACTACCTGTATGAGAATGATCGGTGGTCTGGCAAAGCCGACAAGCGGAGAGATATCCATGTTTGGATACGCTGGAAAGGATTTGTCAAAGGTACGCTCAAGAGTGGGCTGCCTGATTGAGGCACCGGGTGTATATCCAAACATGACGGCGAAGGAAAATATCGAGATGAAGTGTCGTCTCTTCGGCATCAGTAAAAAGGGCTATGCAGAGGGCATACTTGATAAGGTAGGTCTGTTAAATGTGGGAAAGAAAAAAACAAAGAATTTCTCACTTGGTATGAAGCAGAGGCTTGGAATCGGCATGGCGCTGGTTGGAGAGCCTGACCTTTTAGTGCTTGATGAGCCTATCAACGGACTTGATCCACAGGGAATTGCAGAGGTGCGTGATACGATTCAGAGTCTGTGCGCACAGCAGGATATGACTGTGTTTATTTCAAGCCATATATTGGAGGAGCTTTCAAAGCTTGCCACAGATTACGGCATTATAAATAATGGAGCCCTGCTTCAGGAAATTACCAGAGAGGAGCTGCTTTCCAAGTGCAGTGAGAAGATTACACTGACAGTGGACAATCCAAATAAAGCAGTGCCTGTGCTCGATAAGATGGGCTTTGTGCACTACATGATAGTGGACAAAAATCATATAGATGTCTATGAGCGCCTGAATGATAGCGCCGCCTTAAATACAGCGCTGGTCACAGCAGGAGTTTCGGTGGCACAGCTAGCAGTCACAGGAATGGAGCTTGAGACATATTTCCTTAGTATCACAGGAGGTGCGACAAATGTTTAATGCGGTAAGAATGGATATTTACAGACTGATACATACAAAGTCAGCTTATGTTATGCTGGTAATAGCTATGGCACTCGCAATAGCTATGAGCGGTATGACAGCTCTTGTCAGAAGCATGGCGGCAGAGAGCAGCGTGGAAACAACTGATGAGGTCACTATGGTAAATGAGTCAGACAGTGAGATAGCAGATGAATACGATACAGCATCAGCGGAATCGTCAAATGGACCAACGGCAACAGTCGGGCTTGAAATGGATGAATCCGACATGTCAGATGAGGTACCGACCATAGCCGATATGGTTGAAAGCGATATAGCGGGTCTTGACCTGGCACTTTTACTTGCAATATTTACGGTGCTCTTCTCAACAGCAGACCTAAACAGCGGCTATATAAAAAGCGTAGGCGGACAGGTGAAGTGCCGTGGAGTGCTGCTGTTTTCAAAGATGATAGCGCTTTCGGTATTTACCTTTGTGGCCATGGCACTTGATGTGATTGTCCAGTGTATTGCGACACCGCTGTTTTTACATGGAGCAGAATTCGGAGATGCAGCAGACTTATTTAAGATGCTTGGCAGCCAGTATGTGGTCACACTTTTATTTGTATATTTTGTCATGGCAATGGCAATCATTATAAAAAACAATGTAATCAGCATGATTATCGCTGTGTGCATGTGTACAGGTATCTTTACACTCATTTTCAGTGGAATCAATATACTTATTGAAAAAATCGGAGTAAAGAACTTTGATATAAATGATTACCTTATTGTTAATCAGATTTCTGAGCTTGATCTGAGTGCGTCTGCAAAGACCGTAGGCGGTGCATTTGCGGTAGCCGCTGTGTGGGCAGTGGTGTCACTGATTGCAGTGTACGGTGTATTTAAACGCAGGGATATATAATGTGTTTTGAATGAGGAATAAAACATGGTTTGGAAAATACTGACTGTAATACTTGCAGTTTCGGTAGCTGTCTTAATAGCTGTGCTCGTAAAAATAAGGGCACAGCTTCGTGACATTAACGAACAGCTTGATTTTTTATGTGAAAAGGATACAAATATGCTCCTTTTAACCGATACCAACATGGCTGATATCGGAAGGCTTAAGGAGCGTATAAACAGATTTTTAGAGCAATGGCACAGGCAGCGTGAGGCGGCGGCAAAAAAGGAGCAGATGATATCTGACACGTACACAAATCTGTCGCACGATATCCGCACTCCGCTTACCTCACTGGACGGCTATTTTCAGCTGCTTAGGGATGAGACTGACAAGGGCGCGCAGGAGCATTATATAGATATCATCCAGGAGCGTATCACAAGCCTCAAGGATATGCTCGAGGAGCTTTTCATGTTCACAAAGCTTAAAAATGACAGCTTCAAGCTAGAGCTGTCTAATTGCTGTGTCAGCAGACTTTTAAAGCAGACAGTGTTTTCGTATTATGAGGAGTGGAAAAAGCAGGGCATTGAGCCGTCACTTGATATATGTGAGGACACGATATTTATCACTGCAAATGTGCAGGCGCTCAGGCGGGTGTTTCAGAATGTAATAAAAAATGCGCTGGTGCATGGGCAGAAGAGCATCTGCATACAGATGAGGCAGCAGGATTCGTGCAATTGCAGGGCTTCAGATGACGAGCGTACTTCAAAAAATAGGATTGTCCATATTTTGGTTTCAAACGATGTAAAAAATCCTGATGATATAGACGTGGACAAGGTGTTTGAGCGTTTTTACAAAGCCGATGAGGCTAGGAGCATATCATCGAGCGGGCTTGGGCTTTCGATTGCAAAGGAACTTGTGGAGAGAATGGGCGGGAGTATTGAAGCAAGGCTTGAGGGGAAGCGGTTTGTTGTGGAAATACTGTTTGAATGTGAATAGTTCACTTTTGTAATGTGATAAATAATATTGACACACATGAAACAAAATGATATACTGTCAAGGTGTTTGCGGGCATGGCGGAATTCTTGACAATTGAACTGCTAACGTTCAATTGTAGGCAGATGCGCTACTGTACGCGGCATATATATGCGGGCATGGCGGAATTGGCAGACGCGCTAGATTTAGGTTCTAGTGGGAGACCGTGCAGGTTCAAGTCCTGTTGCCCGCACGAAAAGAGACTATCCTTACTGTTAGTCTCTTTCTTTGACTACAATTACAAATGAATAAGAGGTAAAGGAGATTTTACTATGAGAAAAGACATGACGATCGGAAATCCAATGAAGATCATTCTTCTTTTTTCCCTTCCGGTTCTGCTTGGAAATCTGTTCCAGCAGTTCTACAACATGGTAGACACCGTGATCGTAGGCCAGTATCTTGGGGAGGATGCACTGGCCGCCGTCGGTTCTACGGGCTGCCTGATGTTTCTGGTTCTCGGTTTCGCCAACGGAATTGCCCAGGGATTCGGTGTCATGGTATCCCATGCATTCGGTGCCAAAGACATGAAGCTTCTCCGTCATTACGTAGCACTTTCACTGCTTTTAACGGTTGTAATTTCCATGATTCTGACCGTTCCTACGGTTGCGTTTTCCCGCCAGCTGCTTCTGTGGCTGAATACTCCGGAAAATATCATCACACTGGCAAACCGGTACATCCGGGTCATCTTTGCCGGTATCTTTGCTACCATGGCATATAACGTAGCATCCGGTATTTTACGCGGGATCGGTGACAGCCGGACACCACTTTATTTTTTGATCCTGTCCAGCGGTCTCAATATTTTTCTGGACATCTTCCTTATTGTTGTGGTAAAACTCGGCACTGCCGGTGCCGCTTATGCCACCGTTATCTCGCAGGCGGTTTCCGCAGTTTTATGTTTCATCGTCATGTTCCGCAAACATGACATCCTGCGGACCACACGCGAAGATTATTACTGTGATTTTCATGAGATCCGCCGGATGCTGTCTGTGGGAATTCCGATGGCTTTAAACTATTCCATCACAGCAATCGGAACCATGATCCTGCAAAGTGCCGTCAACGTGTTTGGTTCCAGCGTGGTAGCTGCTTTTACTGCTGCTTCCAAAGTCAGCAACATTGCCACCCAGACCATGCCGACACTCGGTACAGCCATGGCAACCTACTGCGGACAGAATCTCGGTGCAGGAAAACATGACCGCATTTTCCGCGGTATGAAAGATGCATTTTATTTATGTTTCTTTGCAGCCGGAGCCGCCGCACTGCTCTGCTGCCTTGCCGGACCTACGATGGTCGGATGGTTCATCCACAACCCATCTGAACAGACACTGCACGCAGCAATGCAGTATCTGCACATTGCAAGTATTTTTATGCTGCCTCTGGCATGGATCTTTGTATACCGTAATGGTCTGCAGGGCTTAGACCGTGGTCTGGTTCCCATGCTCAGCGGTGTTCTTGAACTGTTCAGCCGTTATGCGGTTATCCTGATCGCCGCAAAGCCTTTTGGATACGTGGGTGTATGCAGTGCCGATGTTGCAGCCTGGCTGACAACCGGTATTTTACTGATTGTTACGTATATGATTTGGAAACAGCGTGTCAAAAAACAGCTAAATGCAGAAAATGCCACCATGAACTGCATCAAATAACTATTCTTCCATGTCGGAAAAAGGGAGCGTCACCGCTCCCTTTTTATTTTATCTCATAAGTTGTTCCGGTCAAAAGGTATGATTGATGATACCTTTTGGATTCTTTTATCATCTGATTTATCCACAATAACCGTTATCTGCGGAGTCCATTTCGCTGCAGTACATCACTACACGGTTTCCAGTTGTAACTGTTCCACAGCCTCGCGGATTTCCTGCGCATGTTCCTCAAATCTCCGCTCATTCTGTTTCATGATGACGATAAACTCTTCCCCTCCCCAGCGGACCAGAATCTCGTCCTCGCATAATCTGGACCTCACAGCTTCCGATACCGCAACTAATGCTTCATCTCCAGCCGAATGTCCATACATATCATTAATACGCTTAAACTTGTCCAGATCATACATTGCAATCGCAATATCCACAAACAACAGCCCATGTCCTATAGCCTCATATGGAAGTGGTGCTGCAATACCAAATGCCATAAAAATAAACAGTTCGTATACTTCTTAGCACAAAAAAAGACCTATAGCAAACCACTATAGATCTTTCAGTGAGACACGGGGGATTCGAACCCCCGACAACTTGATTAAAAGTCAAGTGCTCTACCAACTGAGCTAGTATCCCATAATTTAATTTTTAAGCAAGCTGGGCTAGTTGGATTCGAACCAACGAATGCAGGAATCAAAATCCTGTGCCTTACCGCTTGGCGATAGCCCAACAATGATAGTTGCTACCGCAACAGGGTGGATACAGGGATTCGAACCCTGGGCCTCCAGAGCCACAATCTGGCGCGCTAACCAACTGCGCTATACCCACCACAGCGTGCCTGAAGGGATTCGAACCCCCGACCCACGGCTTAGAAGGCCGTTGCTCTATCCAGCTGAGCTACGAACACATATCTGTCTGTTATCTACATCAGCGAACCGACGAAGCATATTGTAACTTATCCGACATCATTTGTCAACAGTTTTGTATTAATTTTTTGAAAAATAAATACAAAATCCAAGTTACACGTCGGGGTGACAGGATTCGAACCTGCGACCCCCTGGTCCCAAACCAGGTGCTCTAGCCAAGCTGAGCCACACCCCGAAGCTGCGTTATCGCGGATTTCCGCAACGCAGATGTTATTATAACCCAGAAATTTTCTATCTGTCAAGAGAGAAGTTTGAAGCATTACTGGCGAAGATAAGCAATCGTAAAATGCACCTTTCCCCTTCTGTCAATCTCCATGATCGCATAGGAAGGCTGGCGTCCCTCCTGTCTCGGATAGGACAGACTTCCCGGGTTAATGGCCAGAACACCGTCTATTTCCTCGATTACGGGCTTGTGCGTGTGTCCGAAGAACACAGCATCACAGTCTCTGGATTTTGCTTCTTCAGCAACTCCTGAAATATCCATAGAAACGCCATAATAATGTCCGTGCGTAACCAGTACCTTATTTCCATCGATATCAATCTCCTCTTCTCTCGGAAGGTCTGAGAAGAAGTCATTATTGCCGGAAACGATGCAACAAGGGCAGTCCACAAGAGCTTCGATAAAAATCTCACGGCCCTCCACATCTCCGCAATGTACCAGCATATCAAACGGCGTTTCCATCATCACCGCTCTTTCCAGATTTTCATCGTGCCCATGGGTATCACTGACGATCAGTACCTTCATCGAAGTTCATCCTTGATCGCACGCAGAGCCTTCCCTCTGTGGCTGATCTTATTTTTCTCTTCCATGGAGAGTTCTGCCGAAGTACAGCCATATTCCGGAAGATAAAAGATTGGATCATAGCCAAAACCATTCTCTCCTCTTTCTTCGTATCCGATTCTTCCTTCCATCGCTTCTCTCACAGTTCTGGTGTTTCCATCCGGAAAGGCAGCTGCAATGGCACAGACAAAACGTGCGGTACGCTTCTCATCCGGAACCCCTTCCAGTCTCTTGATCAGGCTGGCATTCTTCGTATGGTAATCTGTGTTCTCTCCCATATATCGAGCAGAATAAACGCCTGGTTCCTTATTCAGATAATCGATTTCCAGCCCGGAATCATCCGCCAGCACGATCTCGCCTGTCAGCTTGCTGATAGCGGTAGCTTTGATCACAGCATTTTCCTCGAAGGTTTTGCCGTCCTCTACAATGTCCGCCTGGATTCCTGCTTCTTTCATGGACAGAATTTCCGCATCCAGATCACTTAAAATCTCACGGATTTCTTTCATCTTATCTGCATTTCCTGTTGCAAAAATTATCTTCTTCATTTATCAGTGCCCTCTTTCTTTTCCTGTGCCGCACGTCTTGGAGGCTTTGGTCCCAGGAACTGGTAAAAATATGTTTTCAGCATTCCGTTGTAGATCTTACGGTTCTTATCCGCTTTCCGACCAATGTCATTCTCTGCTTTGTCATAAGAGGTAATCAAATACATGGACCACTTATCAAGGCCGCGATAGCTCTCACCGATCTCACGGTAAAGCTGGGGCAGGGCTGCTTTTTCCTCAAGACGCTCGCCGTATGGGGGATTGGTGATAATAAATCCGTATGGCTTGGGGTGATGAAGCTCTTTTACCGGACGCTGCTGGAAATGGATCAGGTGGTCAACTCCTGCACGTTTTGCATTCTCCCGCGCCGCCTTAACCACATCACCGTCAATGTCATATCCCTGGATATCCACGGTAATGTCATCATTTACCATGTCCTGTGCCTCTTTTACGCATTCATACCACACCTTACGGTCAATGATGT
>OJNP01001478.1_pt1 | contig 11675 bp, 10 predicted proteins | sample 1597921 | NCBI WGS metagenome assembly OJNP01 (sample SAMN01915213, study PRJEB22387) | human gut metagenome | isolation source: stool | host: Homo sapiens | place: USA | reverse complement strand
AATATATAACATTAAAATTCTTGATGTCAATCCAAATCCTAATATACGATATACCCTATGAACCAGATGAACTGCCGGGTTTATATCATAAGTTAACAGATATGCATATTTTTTCATTATCTCACGATCATTTTTAATTTGCTCATTCTGTTCTATCAAATATGCCTGTCCCATCCAGACTGCAAACGGATACGCTAAATACGCATAAAAAACTTTCCGATATTCTTGATCCAAATATTTTTCTGCATATTGGGTATATTCTATTATAATATTTTTCAGATCATTCACCATATAATATTTCATCTTCTGACTTGTCTGAGCTGTTTCATGGCCTTTGCGGTACACATAAAATGGTTTATCATACCATTCAAACCGTTCTGCGTAAATCAGCATTCTGGCAATCCAGTCTGTATCTTCATTGCGGATTCCCTTTTTAAAATACAGATCATGTTCCCGTATCAAAGAGGTTTTTACAAGTTTTGTCCAAACAGTAACGCTAAGCATTCCAGCTTTTATCAGATTTTCCACTGCCTCTTTTCTTTTCTTTCCCGATACAAGTGTGCGATCAAAAGAAGACGGATTTACAGTTCTATTTTTATCCTGCCAATACACCATGTTTGCGTGCATCACAACATCCGGTTCTGTCTCACTTATCACTTTTATGATATCACACAACGCATCTGGATCACTCCAATAATCATCATTGTCCATAAATGTGATGTAATCACCACTGGCTTTCTCCAATCCGACGTTTCTTGCATCTGATGTTCCACCGTTCTGTTTGTGAATCGTAACAATTCTATCATCTTTTTGGGCATATTCATCACATAGCATCGGACTATCATCCGTAGATCCATCATCTACTAACAAAATTTCGAAATTGTGATACGTCTGCGCCAATATGCTTTCCACACATTGTTTCAAATATAAAGTTGAGTTGTATACCGGTATAATAATGCTTATTTTCATATCTTACTTAATATCTTTTTCTTTTAATTTTTGAAAAAATATCCCTTACTCTCCCAATCCATCCTCAATCGCTTCCACGATCGCTTTTAAAGCCTCTTCCTCATCTTCGCCCTCGCACATGAGTTCAATCTCATCTCCGGACTTGATACATGCACCTAACACGCTTAAGACACTTTTTGCGTTTGCGATATTATCGCGGTAGCGGAACGTGATATGTGATTTAAACTGCATTGCATCCTTACATAAAATTCCCGCAGGTCTCAAATGCAGTCCTGTTGGATTTTTTATTACTACTTTCTGACTAACCATGCTGTATTACCCTCCAAATTCCAGTCCCCTGATTTTTTTATCCGTATGCCGGTCTGAATCACCATGTTATAATCAGACCAGCATTTTGGTATTCTATAACATTATTTTGGTGATCAATTCCGCCAGTTTCCTTGCTTCTTCATCGATCACTTTCTGATCTTTCCCCTCGATCATGACACGCACCAGAGGCTCTGTTCCGGATGGGCGGATGAGAACCCTTCCCTCGCCCTTGAATTTTTTCTCAACATCTGCCACGGCATCTGCAATTTCCTGATATTCCATGAATTTTTCTTTTTTATGGTTTGGAACTTTTGCGTTGACAAGAGCCTGTGGGAGTACTTCCATAATCTCAGCAAGTTCTGACAACGGTTTTCCGGTATTGACCATAACTTCTAATAAATGCAGGGCACTTAATAATCCGTCACCGGTTGTATTATCGTCTAAGAAGATAACATGACCGGACTGCTCTCCTCCGATGTTATAGCCATTTTTTCTCATATTCTCAAGAACATAACGGTCGCCGACTTTTGTCTTTTCCACATGGATGCCCTCTTTCTGCCCCATAAGGGTAAATCCGAGGTTTGTCATGACTGTGACTACGATCGTATCTTTCTTCAAAGTTCCTTTGGACTTCATGTAGTTTCCACAGATTGCCATGATCTGATCGCCGTCCACAACATTTCCATGCTCATCCACCGCAAGCATACGGTCTGCATCACCGTCAAACGCAAGACCAACTGCTGCCTTTTCATATACAACACGCGCTTTCAGCTCATCCATATGAGTGGAGCCACAATTGGAATTGATGTTCGTACCATCCGGATCGGTGTGGATTGCGATAAGATCTGCTCCAAGATCTGTCAGTGCTTTGACAGATGTATAATGGGATGCACCTTCTGCGCAGTCTACAACAATTTTCATACCTTTAAGATCCACCGGAACACATTTTTCCATGAATTTCACGTATTCATCTCTCAGGTCAAAGCGGTAATCAATCTTTCCTACGCCGGAACCGATCGGAAGTACCACGTCTTTCATATTATTTTTGATCAGAGCCTCAATCTCATCTTCCATCTCATCCGGAAGCTTGTAGCCCTCTCCATTGAAGAACTTGATCCCGTTAAATTCCATTGGATTGTGTGATGCGGAGATGACTACTCCGGCATCTACTTTGTGTTTTCTGGTGAGATATGCGATCGCAGGTGTCGGCATCACTCCGACAAATATTGCATTTGCGCCAACCGAACAGATACCTGCCATTAATGCGCTCGCTAACATTCCTCCTGAAATTCTCGTATCACATCCTACAATAATGGTTGCCTGATGCTCCTGCTCTTTTGTGAGCACGTAAGCTCCTGCCTGACCTAACTTTGTTGCCAGTTCAATTGTCAGTTCCGAGCCCGCCACACCACGGACGCCGTCTGTTCCAAACATTCTTGCCATATTACTGTTCCTCTCTTTGTTCCTATTTCAAATTTTTTAAATCTGCTAACGTTCACTTGTTTTCCTTACCGTTGAGGTACTCTCCAGTTCCTCATCTGTATTATCAGCAGAAGCTGATGTATCAGATGCGCTTTCAATGGTAACCGCGGCATAGGTATCCGCATAGCTGACCGTATTTGTATCCAATTCAAATGTAATCAGTACATTATGTGCACCCAGCTTTAAATCTGTCAGATCGATACTGCCGGAAATCGTCTTTTCGTCCAGTGCATCGATCACACTGCTCCTTCCGGACACAGTGAGGGCAATGTTGTCTTCCTCATACTGCACTTTTTCATCTGCGTCAAGTCCGATCACCTGAAGATTTGTCACCGGAATCTGCAGAGTCTTTGTCTTCACTGCCTCCACAACAACCGTAACATCGATCTTTGAGTCCGAACTGATCACCAAAGCAGTACCCGAAGGAAGATACGTGGAAATATCCACAGTCTTTTCAATATCCGAAGATGCGTCTGTAAGGTCTAACACTTCTTCCGGGATCGTGATCTTATTAATGGTATTTAAAATAGCCGCCTCGCCTTTAATACGTACTTTCTGTGGCGTATAGGTGATATCCCCTGCCTGATATCCATCTGCCGGAGTTCCGGTTGTCAGGAATTCCAGTTCCACATCTTTCGTATTCAGAATCTGTGCACTGATATTGACTGTGCTCACACTCAGCGTAAGCTTTGTCGTATCCACAACCTCTCCCTGTGCATCATAAAATACAGGTGTCACACGGTCTGTGATATCCGTTGACATGCCATCTACATTAATAGTCGCCACAACGGTATCGATCTGATTTACCACAGAAGCCGGACCGGATACTTTCATAACATTCGCATCTGTGATCTCAACATCACCAAGCGCGCATCCCGACGCAACCGTACCGGTTGTGTTTGTCTTGATCGGGAACTGCTTTGAAGCAGAATCCTCCAGTTCAAGATCCAGATACAGATCTTTGCTGGTAATATTAATACTGCTGTTGTTACGGTTACAGGTCACGACAACCGGCACACGGTAAGTCCCTGTTTTCTCATCATATTCAATTTTCTGTGCATCCGCCGTTGCTGTAAAGTTCGCATTGGTAAGTGTATTATGCACAGAGCGTTTTGCATACACGCTGAACGTGATCGTATTCTTTCCATCCAGATAATCTGCCCATTTTCCCATGGAGGTGATATAAGATTTATTTTCCAGTGAGACACTGGTTGTGTAAGGTTTTGAGTTGCTCGGATCATCAATATTCACGACTACGATCCATAAAACAACAGCAAACAAAACAGCAAGGATCTTAAGGCCAAAGTTATTCATTACTTTCTTTCCGAATTTTTGTAACATCTTTCAGCCTCCCTCTCCATGATTTCACTTTCGAAGTGTCCTGCTCACGTTTCTGAATGTAAGCCAGTTTATTTTTTAAGAATTCTGCATCTACATTCCGGTAAAGTTCACCATCTAATGCAATGGATACTTTTCCGGTCTCCTCAGATACTACGATCGTAAGTGAATCGCTCACCTCACTGATACCGACTGCCGCACGGTGTCTTGTTCCAAGGTCTTTGCTCAGGCTTAAGGAGTCCGTCAGTGGAAGATAGCAGGTGGCAGAAACAACTCTGTCTCCCCTCACAATGACTGCTCCATCATGCAGCGGTGTGTTTTTTTCAAAAATATTGATCAGAAGCTGGCTGGTCAGGATACCATCTACGGCAATCCCTGTCCTCTCATACTCCGTCAGAACGATTTCATCTTCCACTACGATGAGTGCTCCTGTTTTTACTTTTCCCATCTCATAGCAGGCCTTCACCAGCTCTGTGATAGTCTTGTCGGAAAACTTTCCATTCTCCACTTTGTTGAAATCAAAATTAAAAAGATTTACCAAAATGTTCTTCCGTCCGAGATTTTCCAGTGCCTTGCGCATCTCCGGCTGGAAGATCACGACCACAGCGATCATTGCCACGTTAAACAGTTTGTCGGCGATCCAGACGATCGTATTCATTTCAAATAAAACTGCAAGCAAAACAAAGGCAAGGATCACAAGGATTCCACGGAGAAGCATCCACGCTCTCGTATCTTTGATCCAAACCAGCATATAATAGATCAGAACTGAAATGATAATGATCTCTATAATATCTGTGAGGGACATCTGAAGTGTCAGGTAAGACACCGCTTTTTCCCAAAACGTCCGCAATATTACGCCTAAATTCTGCACCGGATTCACTTCCTTTTAATCTAATAAATTTTCGTCTATGTCCATCTCTTCTGCAAATTTCTTCTTGTTCAAACGTTCCTTCTCGTTTTTGCCGTTAAAACGTTTGATCTGTTTATCCTTCTCTGTCACCAGAGACTTTGGAACTGCTTTTACATAATAATAGTAATCATCATCCTCGAACTGGAGTCGTTCCGTTCTGGAGTAATCCAGATTAAAAAACAGAAACTGGATGATCATGGCGATCACACCGGAGATCACGCTTCCAATGATCACACCGGCAATTTTGTCTGAAATCCCAAGTAAAATGTATCCTGCTGTCAGTCCAATCGCTTCAAATAAAATACCGGATGCCCATGCAACCGTCCATGAATGCTCAATGTCAAGCTTTCTCACCACATAGACAATGAGTGTCGTAATGATAAAAATGCCAAGAACAAGGTACATCTCTTTATTTCCAATCAGCTGGTTCAATGCCACTACTACTTTTGATACCGAAGAATCCGTCTCTTCCGCTGCATCGCTCAATGCGCTTGCATTCTCGCTCACTCCATGGATAAAGAAATAGATCACCGTACCGCAGGCAACAGACACTACAGAATACGCCTCACTCAGCAGACCGGAGCCAACCGGTACCGCATAAGGAATATGCAGCTTAAAGCAGACCGGTGTCAGAACCGCATTGATACCACTCTTTGGGGAAAAACGGAAATAAATAAAATAGATGATCGCAAACATGAGAAGTCCTACCAGACATACCTCAATGGATAATGCGTACAGATCCGCCAAAACGACCAACGCAGCAATTGCGATCAGTCCATTGACCGGAAGCATGGAACACACAAGTGCAAGAATGACTGCAACCGGAGTCTTGCTGACCAGTTTCATATATCCAATACTGTTGTTGATCACAAGGAATGTAAACAATGCAAGTACAAACCGGATCGCCGGTTTCACATATATTTCATTTTTTCCGTAAAAACGGATCAGTTTCTCTTTCAATTCTAATAAGGTTGTCATTTTAGCCTCCCGCCGTTTGTTTTACTCCTGATTTTCCTGCCCCCCGGCAGCGTTCAGTGATTATTCCCAGTCTTTATTCTCAGACATTTTCAGCTTGTCTTCCCTCTCGTATAACTGATTCAGCTTCTTCAGATTGCCATAATACTTCTTTACCTCACGGCGTCCCTTTGTATATCTTCTATTATAAACAAAATACGTGATCGCCATGTAAGCAATCATAAACACAATATACTTTACCAGCACGGATGTCAGCAGTTCCTGAATATCCATTGCATTCAGATTCTCCATTAACTGGTTCATGGAATAAATGCCCCATGTCACAAGGATCAGCGCAAAGCCAATCGTTCCTGACACAAAGCTTCCAAGCATACGCAGCGAAACATAATCTTTTCTTGCATACTGTGTCATCGGCTTACATTCTTTTCCCTGATCGGTGTCAAATATCGCCATTTTTATCATATGATGTAAACGTTCTTCGTTAACCATGCAGATTTCCTTCCTGTCTGTCACACAATGTATCTACTATAAAATAAACCCATCTCATTTTCTGAAAAAGTACATTCTTCACGCAATTATGCATTCTTATTCATCATTATAACACAGTAGGCGGTATTTTCAAACAAAAAAAAGCAGATGCGACCTTTCTACGTTTCTATCTATATAAATAACGTAGCTATGCGCCCTGCTTTTTTATAAATTCTGTCCTTATTTTCAGATATGTGACATTCTGTTCCCGGTTCTATCTCAGGAATCTCATCTTATCCCCTTCATCACGCTCTCCGCCCGATCTCTGCTGCATTGGACGTGGTCTGTTCAAAGCACTCCGCAGATTATTTGCCATAGCAGCTTTACACTTGTCACAGAAGCGTCCGCTTGTGATCGGTCTGCCACAGTGTTCACACAACACACCATCTAAAGAAGCTTCCGAGAGGATCAGTCTCTCCTCTTTCACCCACTGTTTGATCTGTTTCACAGAAACATCCATATCCTCTGCCACCTGACTGATGGATGCCTGTGGATGTTCACCGATATAATCTTTCACGCTGCTAAATTTCTTCTCAAGCTTTGCCCTGCATTCAGGGCAAAGCTGTGCGCCACTCATATAATTAAAGAGTTTTCCACAGCCCTTACAATTTCTTACATCCATAGCATATTCCTCCTAAAATCCCTCGCCGATACTGATACATAGGAAATAAATCTCATCCACCCCTGCCTGCAAAAGTACCTCTGCCACTGCATCGATCGTGCTTCCCGTCGTATAGATATCATCTACAATTAATATTTTCCTATATTTTACTATATTTGGTACTAACTGGAAAGCTTTTTTTAGATTTATCTTCCGTTCGACATCATTTAATTCTTTTTGCGGCGTGGTATTCCGGATTCGTTTTACCATGCGCTTTTCCACCGGAAGATTCATTTTTTCTCCCAGAGTCCGCGCAAATACGGCTGCCTGATTATACCCTCTCCCCTTTTCCTTCAAACGGTACATGGGAACGGGTACAATTGCTTCGATCTGTTTTCTTCGGATCCAGTCTCCATAGATGCGCACTGCTTCTTTCGCATAAAAATCTGCATATTCGCGTTTATTACTATATTTAAAACGGTACATGGACTGGCGGATTTCTCCCTGATAAACAAAAACCGCTTTTCCCTGGGAAAAATAGTGTTTTTTCCTCATGCAGTCTGTGCAGTATTCCCTCCTCTGGTCTTCTAATGGCTTGCCACATTTTTTGCAGGACGGTTCCCCGATACAGATCACTTTCTTCCGGCAGTCTTCACATGTATCTTTCCCAACATATATCACCTCATCACAGACAGGGCATCTTGGAGGAAATACAATGTTGGATAACCCCTCTTTTATTTTCATAAAATCCTTTCTAAAAATCTCTCCGGTTTCCATCCTAACACTTTTCTACCCTGCATACTATAAAGGTTTTCTTAAGATTTTAAATCTTTTTCTTATGATCCTCACCGAAAAAATGAGTGTCCTTTACACATTTTTTCTCAAATTCCGGTTGACGAATCCTGTATGAGTGATTATAATTCAATCATTAAAAGCATTAATGCTTTAAAGCATTAAAGGCTATGATCAATGATAAGGAGAATGAATATGAAAAAGATGAACAAAATACTCTCTGTCATGATGGCAGCTGCAATGACAGTTTCCATGACAGCATGCGGCGGCGATACAGCCTCCGACAATACCTCTGCATCTGCTGACAATTCAGCAGCAACAACAGAATCCGCTGCAGCAGGCAGTACCGATGGTCAGAAATATACGATCGGTATTTTACAGCAGTTAGAGCACCCTGCTCTTGACGCTGCTTCCCAGGGCTTTGAGGACGCACTGACAGAGCTGCTCGGTGCAGATAATGTAACATTTGACCTTCAGAACGCACAGGGCGAGCAGGCAAACTGTGCTACCATTGCAAACAATTTTGTTGCCAGCAATTATGATTTAATCCTTGCAAATGCAACCACTGCTTTACAGTGTTCCGCCGCTGCTACAAGCACGATCCCGATCCTTGGAACTTCTGTTACGGATTATGCAACTGCCCTTGAGATTGACGACTGGACAGGTTCTACCGGAAGAAATATCTCCGGAACTTCCGATCTTGCTCCTTTAGATGAACAGGAAGCCATGATCAAAGAATTATTCCCGGATGTAAAAACAGTCGGTATCCTTTACTGTTCCGCAGAGCCAAACTCCAAGTATCAGGCTACCCAGATCGAGGCTGCTTTAGATGCTGACGGCATTGCATACAAAGAATATACTGCTTCTGATTCCAATGATATCACCTCTGTGGTACAGACGGCAGTTTCCGAAGTAGATGTTATTTACATTCCAACAGACAACACAATGGCAAACAACACAGAAACCATCAATAACATCGCTCTTCCGGCAGGTATTCCGATCATTGCCGGTGAGGAAGGCATCTGTTCCGGATGTGGTGTTGCAACGCTTTCTATCAGCTACTATGATATCGGATACACAGCAGGCCAGATGGCTTATGATATCCTTGTAAACGGTGCTGATATCACAACGATGGAGATCAAGACTGCACCACAGGTAACAAAAGAGTACAATGCAGATATTTGTTCCCAGCTTGGAATCACACCTCCTGATGATTATGTTGCAATTGAAACAGAATAATCTTTCATCAATGCAACAAGTTAAAGCTTTAAATCGTTTTAGTATTATGTTATAATATGCCTGCGGTATTTCGTCTCAACAAATACCGCAGGTATTTTATGCTGTGGGTATTTTGTTCTGCAAGCAATTGATTTCATGAATATTGTTTTATATTTGTAGATGATTTTTGCACCAAATAGTTCCGCACAGGCATTTTATAAAAAAATAAGGAGAGATTTCTTATGACGATGATGTTAACAACTTATTTAGCTTCCCTGAGCCCGCTGGCATTGCTCCGTTCCCTGCCGGGCGCATGCGCACAGGGACTCATCTGGGGACTCCTTGCACTTGGAGTCTACATTACTTACAAATTGTTGGATTTTGCCGATCTGACCGTTGACGGTTCCATGGCGACCGGAGGTGCAGTCGCCGTTATGCTGATCCGTGCAGGCATGAACCCATGGCTTGCTCTTATCTTTGCTTTTCTTGCAGGAATGGCCGCCGGATTTATCACCGGAATGTTACATACCTCACTTGGGATCCCGGGAATCCTTGCAAGTATCCTGACGCAGATTTCACTTTACTCTATCAACTTAAATATTCTCGGAAGTTCCAATCAGGCAGTCAGCGTTGACAAATACAGCCTTGTTGTTTCACTCCGTTATATTTCGGACTCAACCGCAAGCAAAATCCGTATGTTTACGACCTGTATCCTCTTCTGCGTTGTACTCGTTGCCATTCTCTATTGGTATTTCGGAACAGAGCAGGGACATGCGATCCGTGCAACCGGCTGTAACCGGCAGATGGCAAGAGCGCAGGGAATCAACACTGATTTTCATACCGTACTTGCACTGATGATCTCTAACGGTCTTGTAGGACTTTCCGGTGGGCTTTACGCCCAGTATCAGGGAGCAGCGGATGTCAATATGGGACGTGGTGCGATCGTTATCGGACTTGCTGCTGTTATCATTGGCGATGTCCTCTTTGGAAAAATGTGTGCCGGCAAAAAAATTGCATTTGCTTACACACTGCTCTCCGTCATTGCCGGAGCTATCCTGTACTACCTTGTTTTAAGTGTTGTTTTATGGTTGAAATTCCCATCCGACGACCTGAAATTATTCTCTGCAATTGTAGTAGCTATCTTCCTTTCAATCCCGTATCTGAAAGCGAAACATAGCAGGAAAGGAGTGGCAAAATAATGGCTGAAATGTTAAAAATCGATCATATCTGCAAAACATTTAACGCTGGTACGATCAATGAAAAAGTTGCTTTAAACGGAGTTGATCTGACATTAGAAGATGGCGATTTTGTCACTGTTATCGGTGGTAACGGTGCTGGAAAATCCACAACTTTAAATGCTGTCGCAGGTGTCTGGCCAGTGGATTCCGGTAAAATATTTATTGGCGATGATGATGTCACAAAATTATCCGAATACAAGCGTGCCAAATATTTAGGCCGTGTCTTCCAGGATCCTATGACCGGAACTGCAACCACCATGTCCATCGAGGAAAATATGGCAATTGCAGCCCGCCGTGGCAGAAAACGTGGGTTAAGCTGGGGAATCACGAAGGCAGAACGTGACACCTACCGGGAAATGTTAAAAACATTGGATTTAGGTCTTGAAGATCGTCTCACCAGCAAAGTCGGGCTGCTTTCCGGCGGACAGCGTCAGGTACTGGCGCTTCTGATGGCGACGATGACACCGATTGATTTCCTGATTCTGGATGAGCATACGGCGGCACTGGATCCCAGAACAGCGGAAATTGTCATGAAGCTGACGGATCAGATCGTCCGGGAAAAGAAAATGACGACGGTTATGGTAACGCACAATCTGCGCTATGCATTGGAATATGGGGACCGTATCTTGATGATGCATCAGGGAAAAATCGTTCTGGATAAAGTTGGGGAAGAAAAGAACCGGCTCAACACGGACGAGATCATGGGTATTTTCAACCGAATCAGCGTAGAGTGCGGAAACTGAGGCTGTTCGGATCAAAAAAAGGCAGGACAATGAGAGGCAATATCAAAAACTCATTGTCCCGCCCTTTTTTTATGGCAATAGATTGTTTACAGAGTTTGCATTCGTATTACTACCGTATTTTTCACCGTTGACGGCGCATGCGCGGGACGATATAATACGGATATCGAAAGGTTTTTGGGCGTTCTATACAATAGCGTGTACCCTTGGCGGACATTCTATTGTCCTGTATAATCGCTGGCGGCGATCTGCCGCAGGCTGCGGATATTCTGACCGCAGGAAAATTCAAAGAGCAATCATTGTTCCGGTCTTTGGAGAGAGACGGGAGGACGGATGGCGTATATCACGTCGTGGTATTGGAATAAAGGAGATTTTCGCAAGGTAAATGAGGATTCTTTTACGCTGCAGCGAGTTCGTGCACGCAAAAAAGAGCTCATATTTGCTGCGGTTTGCGACGGAATCGGCGGACTGCGGGCAGGAGAATGCGCGAGCGGTCTGGTTGCAGAGCAGCTGACGGAATGGTTTTACCGGGAGGGTTTTTGGAAAATGCGCTCTCTTTTCTGGACAAAACAGAT
>OJNP01001454.1_pt1 | contig 11820 bp, 10 predicted proteins | sample 1597921 | NCBI WGS metagenome assembly OJNP01 (sample SAMN01915213, study PRJEB22387) | human gut metagenome | isolation source: stool | host: Homo sapiens | place: USA | reverse complement strand
GGGTAGTTGCCGTCCTCGTCCTTCACGCTGTCGAGGCTGTACTGGCTCTCGATGGCCTCACGGGCACTGATCTTGTGCGAGGCCCCCTTGAACTTCCAGGTTGCGACCGTCGCGTCGAGCTCGCTCTCCGCAAAAACGGGAGCGCTCACACCCTTGGAGCCAAAGCCACCGGAACCAAGGAAGTAACCGGAAACACCGGCAACAATCACGGCGGCGAGCGCGCCGGCGATGAAGTACTTGTGCTTGCCCATCATTGCTCGCTGCATGCGCGTCCTCTTCGGGCGAGCCGCACGCGGCGTGGCGACAGGTGCGGCGGTAGAGGAATCCGCAGAGGCGTCTGCCGCGGGCTCGGAGTCCTCGACGCCCTCAGGCTCGGGCTCGCCATCGGACTCGCCGGCGTCGGCGGCGCCGCCCTCCTCAGCGTCGGCATCCAACAGCTCGGGATCGGCCTCGAGCTCACGCTCGGCCTCGGCGGCCGCCGTCTTGCCGGAAATGTCCTCAGCGGTCAGACCCTCGTGAATTTCCACGTGCTCGACCTCATCATCGCCGTTCGGGCCCTCGCCGCGGCCGACGACCTCGATCCCGTCGATGTACTCGTTATCCTCGGAATCGTCCTTCTTCATGATCAGACCCATGCGGTCCGCTCCCTTCACCTTACCTGGCGGATTGTCGTATCAAGCCGATACGATACCCAAAAATAAACGGGGATACGCCTCAAAACGAGCGCATCCCCGTTAAGGTTTGCTTAATTGCACAATGTGATGCCCCAGTGCGACGCCGCGCGCATCGATACCGCGGATCGGCGCAAAAGGGAAGGGTCACACCTCATGTGTAAAATGCACCCGTCCCCAATTACACATACGGCTACGAAAGGTGCGCGATGACCGCGTCGGCGTAATCCTGCGTCCCCGCAGCACCCTCGGTGCTACCGGTAAGCGCGCGCTGCACATCCCCGGTGACGCACGTCCCCTCGGCGAGCGTGGCGCGAACAGCCGCGCGGATGCGCTCGGCGGCATCGACCTCGCCCAAGTGGTCGAGCATCATCGCGGCGGAGAGAATCTCGGCCGTGGGATTGGCGATGTCCTTACCCGCGATATCGGGCGCACTGCCGTGCGTGGGCTCGAAGATCGCCGCGTCCGTGCCGATATTGGCACCGGGCGCCATACCAAGACCGCCCACCAAACCGGCGCACAGGTCGCTCACGATGTCGCCATACAGGTTCAGGCATACGAGCACATCGAAATCGCGGGGCTCCTGAACCAGGCCCATGCACGTGGCGTCCACGATCTTATCGTTGAACTCGATATCGGGATAGCGCTCAGCCACCTCGCGCGCCACGCGCAGATACAGACCGTCGGTCGCCTTCATGATATTGGCCTTGTGCACGCACGTGACCTTCTTGCGACCGCAGCGACGGGCGTACTCGAACGCGTACTCGACGATACGGCGCGAACGCTCGATGGAGATCGGCTTGATGGAAATAGCCGAATCGGAGGCGAAGGGCTTCTGACCGGATGCCTCGACGAGCTCGGCGAGCTTCACGACCTCGGGCGCGCCCTCGTCGAACTCGATGCCCGCATAGAGGTCCTCGGTGTTCTCGCGCACGATCACCAGGTCGACGTCGCGGTAGCGCGAGCCGTCGCCGGGCTGTGAAAGGCAGGGGCGCACGCAGGCATACAGGTCGAACTCCTTACGCAGGGCGACATTGACGCTGCGGAAGCCCGTGCCCACCGGCGTGGTTATGGGGCCCTTGATGGCAACCTTGGTGGAACGCACAGCCTCGAGCACATGCTCGGGCAGCGGCGTGCCGTACTCATCCATCACGCCGGCACCGGCGTTCTGGACATTCCAGTTGATCTGGACACCGGTTGCCTCGACCACGCGGCGCATCGCGCTCGTGATCTCGGGGCCGATGCCGTCACCGGGGATCAGTACAACGTCGTGGGCCATGAGTTACTCCTCGTCTTCGTCCTCGGCATCGCTCTTCTTGGCGCGTACCTTCTTCTGCGGGTTGTCGAGCTTGAAGCGCTTGACCAGCGCGTCGTAAATCTCACGCGAGCGGACGCGCAGGTAGCTGCCCTTGCCGTTCTCGGCATCGAACTGGAGACGGCCGGCCAGCTCGGCGGCAACGGAACCCGAGATCTGGCCATGTGCGAAGGAGAAGAGCAGCGCGAGCATATCGCGGTACTCAAGATCGCCGTGATAGCACTGGATGGCCTCGTCGATAATGGGCCACACCTTCTCAGAACGGCGGCGCTCCGTGGCACCCCACACCACGAGGAAACGGAAGGCGGACAAGCGCAGCGGGGCCGAGATCTCATCGAACAGGGCGGCCTCGGCGCCCTCGTACGCAGCGCCGCACTCCTTGGCATGCTCGGGAACGAGCAGCGTCAATGCGTCGAGCACCTCCCAGCGGGTCTGGGCCTCCGGGCGATACAGGGCGTCCACCAGCTGCTCGATAAAGGGGGCGAGCAGATCGGGCTCGCGCTCGGCGAGCAGGTTCACCACGCGTCCGGCGAGCTGGCGCGTGCGACGGCTCGAGCTGGACAGGTCCTCGATGAGGGCGGACAGGGCGTCGGCACTGTTCTCGACGCTCGCGAGGCGGGCGGCCTCCTCGGGGGAAAGCTCGACAAGGTTCTCTTCTGCCATGGGTGCGTACCTCTTATCTTTCTCTTGCGGCGAACATCCGAATTATCGTATGGACGGGCCCATCGGTCCAGGGCAAATGTGCACGGTCGAAAGGCCTGGGGCGAGCTCTGGGCGCAACCGCCGCCCGCGGGCCCCATCCGAGTGCGCCCGCGGAAAGTCCGCGGGCGCTCGGGGTGTTGTTTTTAGGCGTCGCGGGACTGCCTTGAGGGCGAACCCGCAGAGCCCTTCTCGTCGATCGAAATCAGGTCGGGACCGGCCTCTCCGGTCTTGCGACGGCGACGATACGCCTCGCCGGTACCCTTCTTGGCGACCTTTCGATGGCGCTTGTTGACGTCCATGAAGTTATCGAGCCACTTCCAGGGGCCCGAAGATTCGCCAAAGCCCATCTTGAGGCCGGCGATATACCCGGCCAAGACGCCCATCAAGATGATTTGGATCATCATGGCGGGAATGAGCGCAACGGCCAGCACGACCGCGACGAGGCCTCCGATATTGGCGGCCCAGTAGGCGCGCGCGGTGACGAGGTAGCGGCGGCTCAGCTCCTGACCAATCAGAAAACCGATGTAGACGGCAAAGCCGAACACCATGACGTAGGTGATGATGTAGACCCAGTTAGCCGGCATGCCCGCTTACCCCTCGTGATGGTGACCGCAATGGCACTCGTGGCCCTCGCCGTGGCCGTGGCCACCGCAGCACTCGTGGTCTTCGCCGTGGCCGTGGCCACCGCAGCAGCACTCGTGGTCCTCGCCGTGCTCGTGGCCATGGTCGTGACCGCAGCCGCAATCGCACTCATCGTCGTGCTCGTGCTGGGCCGTGTAAAGCGACCAATCCAGACCCGCGGCGACGGCTTCGGCCTCCTCCTGGTACAGCAGGGTGATGGCCTGGGTGCCCATGCGGCCGCCGCCGATGGCGTCGAGCATGTCGTACAGGGTGAACGCGGTATCGGCGCCGGGCAGGGCGAGCTCCTTCTCCTCGGCGACCGTGAGCGCCAAGCCCAGGTCCTTGAGGAAGTGCTCGACCAGGAAGCCGGGCTTGTAGTCGCCGTCGATCGCCTTAGGGGCGAGCTGCTGCATGGCACCGGAGCTGCCCGTGCCGGAGCAGATCATCTCGCGCACCTGCTCGACGTCGAGATCGTTTTGCTGGGCAAAGGAGAGGGCGTCGGCCATGCCTACCATGGCGCTCGCCAGGGCGACCTGGTTGGAGAGCTTCGCGGCCTGGCCCTTGCCGGCACCGCCGAAGCAGCAGATCTTGGAGGTGAAGGCCTCGAGCACCTCGCGGACGGGCTCGATATCGCGCTCGGTGGCGCCGATGATGGCCGTGAGGGTGCCGGCGATGGCACCGGACTCGCCGCCCGTCACGGGGCAGTCGAAGGCGTGCTTGCCGCACACCTCGGCGGCGCCGGCGATATCGCGGGCGAGCTCGGGCGCGCTGGTGGTGAGGTCGATGAGGTAGGCACCATCCTTGGCAGAGGCCAGCAGGCCCTCGCCCGCCAGGTAGACCTCCTCCACATCCGTGGGGAAGCCGACCATGGTAAAGACCACGTCGGCGTCCTTGGCGGCCTCGGCGACGGAATCGGCCCAGGCGGCGCCGCGCTCGATGAGGTCGGCGGCCTTTTCCTTGGTGCGGTTGTAGACGGTGAGCTCGTAGCCCGCGTCCATGATGTGGCCGGCGATGGGCGCGCCCATGATGCCGGTGCCGATAAAGGCGATCTTGAGGTTCTTGCTTGCCATATGCAACGCTCCTTTTGACGTTTGTTCGACGAATGGGCGGCGATGGCGGATGCCACCGCCGGAGCCAGGCGGACCGACCCCGGTGCTCGCTATTCCCCGCGGACGCGGCTGGCGATGCGGTCGGTCAGGGAAATCTTCTCCGAGCGGTTCTTACCCCAGAAGATAAGGGCGACCATACCCGGTCCGACATGCGAGCCGATCGTAGGGCCCACCGAACCGCGCAGGATGGTGAGGTCCGCACAGCCGGGCTCCTTACGAACGGCAGCCTCGAGCCAATCGGCATCCTTCTCGGCGTCGGAGGAGACGATGGCGAGCGGCAGAGTCGGGTCGAACTCGTAGTTCTCGGTGAATGACTTGATAAGCGACTTGAGCGCCTTCTTGCGGCCGCGGTTCACGCCGATGAGCGAAAGTGCCCCGGCCAGGTCGAAAGACAGCTCGGGCTTGATATCGAGCTTGGAGGAGAGGGACGCCGCCGCAGGCGGGATGCGTCCGCCGGCGGAGAGCGCATCGAGGCTGTCCAGGGTGAAGTAACCGTGGATGTAGGTCTTTGCCTCATTGGCCCATTCGGCCAGCTGGCGCGCACTCAGACCGGCCGCGCGCTGACGCACGGCCTCCATGGCGAGCAACTCGCCGCACGCGCAGGGCAGCGCGTTGTCCACCACGTAGAGCTCGAACTCGGGATGATCGGCGCGCACCTGATCGGCCGCATGGCAGGCGGAGTTGTAGCTTGAGGAGAGCGCGCTCGTGAAGCACAGATACACCGTGGGCGTGCCCTCTTCGGCGCATTTGGTGAAGAACTCGAGGTACTGACCGATCGAGATCGCCGAGGTCGAGGCCTTGGAGCCCTCACGTAGCTTATCGTAGAACTCCGAAGGGGTGATGGTGCTCCAGATGTCGTCGGTGTACTCGACGCCATCGAGGATGTAGGGGAATCCCAAGATATCCACTTCGAGTGTGGCCGCGATCTCGGGGGTGAGATCGGCACAGGTATCAATGACGATGCGGCACATGCGCGGAACCTCGTACGAGGCGGTGATGTTGCCCATGGACGCTCCTCAATACAACAAGGCGGCCACCCACATGGGATGGCCGCCATCCAGATCATGCAATGGACGCTATTTTACTCGCCCTCGACCTCGATTTTGGGCTTGATGATGCCGTATCCACCATTCTTACGGTGATACACCACATTGACCAGGCCGGTGACGCTGTTCTCGAACACGTAGAAGTCATGGCCGATCAGATCGGTCTGAACGAGCGCTTCCTCATCGGTCATGGGGGTGAGCTCAACCTCCTTGACACGCACGAGCTGGTCGTCCTCATCCTCGGGGAGCAGCAGATCGGCCAGATCGGCGATGGGCTCGACAGGGGCGACCTCGGCGGCGGACAGACCCTGCTGACGGTTGTCGACCACGCGCGTCTTGAACTTGCGGAGCTGGCGCGTCACCTTTTCGGCGGCGAGGTCGATCGCGGCATACATGTCCGCACCGTGCTCGGCCACGCGGATCACCGAACCGCGGGCGCGGACCGTGACCTCGACGATGGCGGGGTTGGGGTTGGAGGGGTTCTTCTCATAGCGCAGGACGACATCGGCGGTCATGGGCTCGATGTCGAACACTTTGAGGGCTTCGCCGATCTTCTCATCGACATGCGCACGCAGAGCATCGGTGACCGTGGTCTTACGACCGGAGACCTTGATTTCCATACGTGGCTCCAATCTATCCGGGGATAGTACTCGTACAGCTGTTGTACCCAAGTTGAATGAAGACACACGTGGGGAAATTGTGCTCCCGTTCGCTGGAGCGTCCGAACCGACCGCCGAATTCCCATGCGCTGCATGGGCGCGAACGGGTAGCGGAGAAAGTCGGCCTAGCCCAGGGAGTTCAGGCTGTCGGACTGCGCGGGTTCGCCCGATTCGCCCTCAGAAGCGGGGGTTTCCTCGCTTTCGGGGGCCTCCTGCTCGAACGTCACGCCATCAAGCGCGAGATCGTCGAGGCTGAAGGGCAGGTCGCCGTACCACAGGCGAAAAATAGCCTCGAGCGTGCCGTCGGACAGGGCGTCTTCGAGAATCCCCATCGCCTGATCGGCAAGATCCGTACCGGAAGCGGCGATGGCGTCGTAAGAGACCATCGGGGCGATGGTACCCACGAACACGGTGCCGGGATAGGCGCGGGCCAGGTAGGCGCCGGCGGTGGAGTCGCAGGCGACGTAGTCGACCTCGCCGTCCGCAAGCGCCTCGAAGCACTCGTTCACGTTCGACTTGGTCTTGAGGGTGGTGTCGATGCCCGCGGAGTCCATGGCATCTTGCGCGGCGGAATCGGACTGGACGGCGACGACGGCACCCTGCAGGGCGGTTGCCGAAACCGTGGGGACCTCACGCGAACCATCGGCCGACTTGGCAAAGATGGAGGAGGCGTTTTGTACCAGGACGCCGCTCTCGACGACATCGTCCTCGCCGGTACGGGCGCCGATATAGAGGTCGGCCTTGCCCTTGGAAAGCGAGTCCGTGGCGTCGGCGGAGGAAACGACGCGCAGGTCGAGGCCCATGCGCTCGGCGAGCAGGCGAGCGATATCGGCGTAGTAGCCGCTCGGCTTGCCCTCCTGGTCCGTCATGGCCTGGGGGGCGTCGGTCATGTCCATGGCAACGGTGAGGACACCGTCCTCAATAAGGTCGTCTGCTCCGAGAGTCGCCTTGACGGGCTCGGGCTCGACCTCGGCGCGCGTGGGCGTGGTCAGCGAACAACCCGACAGGCTCATCGCCATCGCACATGCGAACGCAACCAGGCCGACCATACCTTTGCGACCTGCAACGAACTTGCGACCGATCATCTCGGCACTCCCCCACTCTCCTTGCGGCACCTGCGGCCGGCACCCCGAACGCCCGCGCACGGGCGCGCGGACGGCAGCTATCACGATCCCCCCAGCTGACCTGGTTTTTGACCCCACACTTGCGCACCGGGGCGTTTGCTCGTACCGCCGCGGCGGTATCACGACTAACCCGCTCGCCCGCGAGGCACGTATTGCCTCAAAAAAGTAGCGACGGGCGGTGCGACTTACTTCTAGGACGCGCCATGATCGCCCTCGCGCGCACGCGACGGCTTACGTGGATCCCTTCGACCGCGTCTGTCTTGGACTGAGGAGCGCGACGAACCGATGGCCCGCGCGCACCCGCAACCACAGCCTGGGAGGAACTTCGGGGCATTATACCGCAGGTAGCGTGCAGATTGCGCACGGGTGCGGGCACAATCGCCCGCCCCATCGCACGGCGACAGCCATCCTGTGGGAAACGGGATGGCGATCTCCCCCCCGCGGCCCATCGCCTCAACCCCATACGCGGGCGAACGCGAGACCGTCGACGCGCGAGGCACCCGCGGCCTTGAGTGCCGATGCCGCCGCGGACATGGTCGCGCCCGTGGTGATGACATCGTCGATCAGCAAAATGCGCTTGCCCCTCACGGGAAGTACGACCTCGTAGGCGCCGAGGGCCTCGGCCAGGCGGTCGGCGCGGCCGAGTTCGCGCTGGTCGGATGAGCCGTGCTTGACCAGGGCATCCAGCAAGGGAATGTCCGAGCGCCCACTCAGATGCCGCGCGATGAGTTCCATGTGGTCGAACCCGCGACGGCGGAAGGCCGAAGCCGTGGCGGGGACAAACACCACCGCGTCCGCGCGGACGAGCAGCCCTCCATATCGCCCGGGCGCCTCGCGCTGCGCCCGCACGGCCGCGCCGAGCATGATGCGGCCGATCTCGGCGGCCAGCCGGCGCTCGCCCCCGTCCTTGTACGCGCGGACGATGCGACCGACCGGCCCATCGAACACGGCGGCAGCCAAGCAGCGATCGAGATCGGTCCTCGCTCCCGCGCATTCCGTGCACACCATGGCCCCGAAGGGCGCGCCGCAGTGCAGACAGGAGCGAGCAGGGTCTATGACCTGCATGGCATTCTCGCATGCCGAGCAGATGAGTTCTCCCGGTCGCTCGCAGCTGGCGCACCTCGTGGGCGAGATCAATTCGAGGGCGGCTTCAATCAGCGCCCCGGCGGAACCGCGGCCCGTTTTTTCTGCCCCATTTCCAACCGACGCGAAAAAGCCCCTCCCCGCAGATGTGGGGAGGGGCTCGACGTCCGATGTGGATGCGGCCTGAAAACGAGGCGCGCGCACGGGCTACTCGGCAGACGCGCCGGCGTCTCCGCCGTCCTGCTTGGGTTTGCGGCTGCGACGACGGCGACGCTTCTTGGGAGCGCCCTCGGCATCATCGGAACCGGAACGGGCAGGACCATCGGTCGCGGGACGCAACTTGGCACCGCCACCGTCACCCGGGCGACGACGCTGGATCTTGACCTCACCCTCGGCGATCTGGTCGGCGACAGAAGGCGTCTCGGGCTTGCGGGGACGGGAACGGCGCTTGCCCTCGCCGGATGCGGCCTCCGTGCCAGAGGGGGTGTGCTTGCGGCGACGGCTCTTCGCCGGCGCGTCTTCGGCAGGAGAAGCAGCCCCATGCGGGGTGCCGGCTGTGGGCGCGGGGGCCGCGCCGGCGCGATGACGGCGGCGGCGCGAGGGCTGCGCGGGCTCGAAGTCCGCATCCGTGCGCGGGGCCTTTGCCTCGGCGGCCTGCGGCACCGCCTGCTCGGCAGCGCCGGCGCGACGACGATGACGACGCGACTGCTGCGGCACCTGCTCCTCCTCAGCGTCCTGGGAACGGCCCTTGGAGGGAGCGCCCTTGCGACTACGACGGCCGGAGCCGCCCTGCTCGAACTTGGCGGCCTCTTCCTCGCGCATGCGCTTGCGGCGCGGCGTGGGACCGGAGGCGACGATGCGATCGGCCGTGTCCAGGCCGTCGCCCACGTCGACGCCGTTCTTGCGGTCGAGCTCCATGAGGGCGAGGGCGAGCTCGGGCGACTCGAGACGCTCGAGGACATCGCGCGTCACGCAGTCGGGACGGCAGGAGCACCCTTGTGCCTCACAGCGCTGCTTGTTCTCCTCGGTGCTCGTCATATCGGCGAGGTCGACGCGGAAGATCTTGCCGTTCTCCAGACGCAGCACCAGCTGCTCGCGCGGGGTGTTGTACTCCACGATGCGGGCCTTGCCCAGCGGCGTGTCGATGAGGGTCTTCTTCTTGGGGGCACGGCTCTTGAAATCCTTGTAGGCCTCGAACTCATAGCGCAGGCAGCACATGAGACGACCGCACACGCCCGAGATCTTGGCGGAGTTCAGCGGCAGGTCCTGCTCCTTGGCCATGCGGATGGAGACGGGCTCAAACTGCCCGCCGAAACGGGTGCAGCACAGCTCCTGGCCGCAGGTCGCGTAGCCGCCCTGCAGGCGGGTCTCGTCGCGCACGCCGATCTGGCGCATGTCGACGCGAACGTGGAAGTGGGCGGACAGGTCCTTGACGAGCTGGCGGAAGTCCACGCGGTCCTCGGCGGCAAAGTAGAAGACGGCCTTCTCCCCGCCGAACAGGTACTCGACGCCCACAGGCTTCATGTCCAGACCGTTCTTCTCCACCAGACGGCGGAAATCGAACATGGCGTCCTCGCCGGCGTCGGCCAGGTCGTCAGCGCGATCGAGGTCGGCGTCGGTGGCAATGCGCACGACGGGCTTGAGCGGGGCGGCGAGCTCCTCGGGATGCACCTCGAACGGATCGGCCGTCACGAGGCCGATCTCGGTGCCGCGCTCGGTGGTGCAGATGGCGTGATCGCCAGCGAGGATGTCCAGGTCGCGTGGATCGAACCACAGCTCGTGCGCGGCGAACGCAAATTTGACAGGTACGACTACGGGCATTGCAGTGCCTTCCTGATATCGAACAGCATGACCTCGATGGCCAGCTGGGGTGTGACGTTTCTGGCGATGCGAGCCTCGGCGCTCGAAACGGCATCGAGCGCGCGGGCGACGCCGGTCACCGTGGCGCGGGCGGCGATGCGCTCGACGACATCGGAAACGTCCTCGTTCACGACGGGCTCCGACTCAGACGCGAGGCGAACCAGGGCATCGCGCAGCAGGGAGCGAACGCTCGCCAGAGCCTCCATGATACCCGAACGCTCACGGGCGTTCAGTTCGCGCTTGTTGCGGTCTTCCAGCTGCTTTAAAGCACCACGGGAGAGATAGTCCTGATTTTGCTCCAGGACCGCCTGCTGGGTCGATTTAACCTCGGCGAGCGGCGCCTTGATCGCACCCATGAGGTCCTTGGCGGCGGCCAGGATGTCGGCCTCGTCGGCATGGGCGAGCAAGTCCACGGCGCGCACCATGGCACGGCGGGCTGCCTGGCGGTCGCCGCTCTTGAGGAACTCGACCGCGCGGGCGGGACTGCCGGCAACCGCGACGGCCATACGGCATTTGCCCGCGGGCAGGCCGGTGGCGTGCTCGACGGCCGTGGCGGCGTCTTCGAGCGAGAGCGGGCGGAACGGCACGCACTGGCAGCGCGACACGATCGTGGGCAACATGACATCGGCACTCGAGCCGAGCAGGATGAACGTCACTCCGGCGGGCGGCTCCTCAAGCGTCTTGAGCAACGCGTTAGCGGTGTTGGCGCGCAGCTGCTCGGCGCGGTCGACGATATAGACCTTAGCCTTGGCACGGATGGGCGCGAGCGCCACATCCTCGAGCAGCTCGCGCGTCTGCGCGATAAGGTAGCCCGTGGCAGATTCGGGTGCGAAGTAATGCACGTCCGGATGGGTGCGGCGGGCAACACGGCCGCAGTCATCACAGGAGGCACAGGCACCTGAGACGCCATCTTCGCCGCACAGAAGCGCCTGGGCCAGCGCCCAAGCGGCATCGAGCTTGCCGGAGCCCGGCGAGCCGAGGAACAGATAGGCGTGGCTCGCACGACCGCTAGTCACCGCACGGGCGAGGAAGTCACGCACACGCGGCTGCGTATCGAGCTTGGCGAGCAGGCTGTTGGGGGCGAGGCGGTCGGGCATGGCTAGCACTTCCCCTGACACGTCTGCAGCGCCGCAGCAACATCATCCTCGGACATGGACAGGCCGGCCGATCGGAGCTCGGCAGCAACGCCGGAGAACACCTCGGCAATGGACCCGCCGACATCGATCAGCTTCACGCGATCTGGCTCATCGACGGCAACCGCGCGGAAACCCGCGGCAACGCGCTCTTGGAATTCCAGGCCCTTGAGTTCGAGGCGGTCCTCGGCTTCACGGCCGGAACGGCGGCGCAGGGCGTCCTCGACCGGCAGGTCGAACACGAGCGTGAGGTCGGGACGGCAACCGTCCACCGCGAGCTCGTTTGCCTGAGACACCATGTTGCGGTCCAAACCATCGGCAAAGGCCTGGTACGCCGTGGTGGAATCGTAGAAGCGGTCGCAGACCACCGTCTTGCCGGCGGCGAGCGCCGGCCTGATCACCTGATGCACGAGCTGGGCGCGGGCGGCCTCATACAGCAGCAGCTCGCACACATCGCCCATCTCGACGTTTGCGGGGTCGAGCAGGATCTCGCGGAT
>OJNP01001451.1_pt1 | contig 11842 bp, 10 predicted proteins | sample 1597921 | NCBI WGS metagenome assembly OJNP01 (sample SAMN01915213, study PRJEB22387) | human gut metagenome | isolation source: stool | host: Homo sapiens | place: USA | reverse complement strand
AACCTCATCTGCGTCCGCGTCTCCCGTGAGAAGCAGCGATGTGTCACCGTAGGTCACGCGAACAATCGAAGAGTAGCGGTTCATGTCGTCGGACTCGATGTCATCGGCTGGCGCGAGCACGTCGACCGAGTAGCCCGCATCGTCGCCGACGATCTCAGCACCGGCCACGGCCTCTTCGACCGGACAACCTTCGGCGTCGACGGCATTTAGGAAGCCCTCGTAGGTCTCAGTGGTGTCAGGCGCGTCGGGCATCCATACCTCGCCGACATCGTAGGCGTCGAGCACGGCCTCCATGCCGCCGACGTGGTCAGCGTGCGGATGCGTGGCCACGAGGTAGTCAATGTCGTCAACGTCCGCTGCCTCCAGCGCGTCGAGGACGGCCCGTGATACGGATGCCTCGCCTGCGTCGATGAGCATGGCCTTGCCGTCGGGAAGCATAACGAGCGTGGAATCACCCTGGCCGACGTCAATGAACGTCGCGGTCATATCGGAGAGCTCAGGCTCTGCGGGCTCTGGTTCGGCTGCGGGCTCCCGCTTCTCCTGCTGCTCCTGGACGACCGGTTCGGATTCGGGCTCGCCCGACGTGACCGGTTGGAAGGCGATAGATGCGTACACGCAGATGAACAGCACCGCCACGCCGCAAATCACGTAGTCGACAACGCCGCGTTTCAGCTTGATGTCCTTCACAGGAACGCCCTCCCTCCGTAAACGTACTGCTCGTCGAACTCCTCGTCGCTCTTGAGCGCGTAGATAATCCCCTCGACGCACGAGAAGATGCCGACGAACGCCATCGGCAGCTCGATGCCGATGGCGTTCGAGAGGAACGCTGCCACAAAGAGAACGATGACATGAATTACACCGGCCTGCTTGTTGCCGATATAGAACTTGTGCGCACCAAACATACCGACGAAAACGATGGCGAGTAGCGCCGCCACGCGTCGATTCCGGTGCTTCACCTCTTTGACCATAAGCCCTCCTGTAACAAAAGTCCTGCGCAATCGCACGTTATGAACTGTTAAGTAGGATTTTAGCCCTTATGGCGGTTTTGTGGAATTAGCTGACAGCTAACCGCGCCGGAGGAGTGCTCCGAGCGCATCCGCAGCCTTGCGTGCGATACCGCCGGACGCGCCCCCAAATGCCTGTGAGCGTGCCCCCTCAATCGCCCGCGCCCACGAGCCGAGCTTGAGCTTTCCGCCCGACTTGAACGCGAAGTCCTCCTCGCCCTCGGCGTGGTAGATCTCGAGCTGCGCCGACCCGTTGCGCGCCTTACCGATCATGACCTGCGAGATCTCGTCGAGGTCGATGCGTGTGTAGCCCATGTAGTTGCCGAGCACCCCGTAGTCCACGTAGACGAGCGCCCGGTCGGTGAGCACGAGCTCGCCAGAATACGCCGACCAGAACCCGTGCCGCACGTTCGCCTCCTTCTGGATGATCAGCTCACCCGGTTCCAAGTTAAAGGTTTGTCTTGACATGACGAACGCCCCCAAAGATTGATGCCGTTACCACCAAGATAAAGAGTTGTCATAACGAGTGGTTTTCAACCTTTCCCACAGCCTCCAAGCCTTGCTCAACGGCCCTTCGGCTCTGGGAGGCTCCCCGACCGAGAATAATCGAAGATAGATATTCTAGCTCGTAAAACGTTTTCGTGATGCCGTCCGTGAGTGCAGCCGAAACCGTGTGAGTTCACTATGAGTGCATTCTTTTGGTCTTTTGTTCTCGAAGCAAAAGACCCTTGTCGCCGCGGCACAAGACCTCCATCGGTGCGATGCTACCATTCTCCCAATGGGGACAGACGACGCATTCTTCTCGTTCTCACAGGTAGATGGTGCCGTTGGCTTGGGTGTACCCCAAGCGCCCAAACATCACGACATGGACAATATGGCATGAGAAAAAACGAGGGAGACCGCTTCCGGCCTCCCTCGCGAAGGTGCTCGATTATTCCCACTCAATGGTCGCGGGCGGCTTGCTCGTGATGTCGTACGCCACGCGGTTAATGCCGGGAACTTCAGCCACGATGCGGCCGGAGATGCGCGCGAGCACCTCGTAGGGCAGGCGCGCCCAGTCGGCGGTCATAGCGTCGCTGGACTCCACGGCGCGCAGGATCACGGGACGCGCGTAGGTACGCTCGTCGCCCATCACGCCCACGGACTTGATGTCGGGCAGCACGCAGAAGTACTGCCAGCAAGAGTGCTCGGAATTGCGCTCGCCGGTCTGCTCGAACAGGCGCGCATTATACGCATCCAGCTCCTCGCGCACGATGGCGTCGGCGTTCTTCAAGATCTCGAGCTTCTCGGGGCTCACCGCGCCGATGATGCGGATGGCCAAGCCGGGACCCGGGAACGGCTGGCGGTACACGATGTGCTCAGGCAGACCCAGCGCCAGGCCCAGCTCGCGGACCTCGTCCTTAAAGAAGTGGTCAAGCGGCTCGATGAGGTCGAAATGCACGCCCTCGGGGAACGGGATGAGGTTGTGGTGGCTCTTGATGGTGGCCGTCTTGCCACCGGTCTTGCGCGCGCCGCTCTCGATGATGTCGGGGTAGATGGTGCCCTGAGCCAGGTACTTCACCGGGCGGCCATCTTGCTCGAGCTCCTTGGCCACGGCGAAGAACTCGTTCCAGAACTGCGTGCCGATAATGCGGCGCTTCTCCTCGGGGCCGGTCACACCGTCGAGCAGCGCGGCGTAGCGCTCCTCGGCGTGCACATGCACGAAGTCGACATCAAACTGCTTGGTGAAGACCTCCTCCACCTGCTCGGGTTCGCCCTTGCGGAGCAGCCCGTGGTTGATGAACACGCAGGTCATCTGGCGTCCCACGGCGCGGGCGCCGAGGGCCGCCACCACGGAGGAATCCACGCCGCCGGAGAGCGCCAGGATCACACGGTCCTCGCCCACGGACGCACGGAACTCGTCCGTCATGGTCTCGACCAGGTTGTCCATGGTCCACGCTGCCTCGAGGCCGCAGATGTCGAACAGGAAGTTCTTGAGCAGCTGCTGGCCGTACTCGGTGTGCTTCACCTCGGGATGGAACTGCGTGGTGTAGATACGACGCTCGGCGTTCTCCATAGCGGCGACCGGGCACACGGAGGTGCCGGCCGTCACGGCAAAGCCCTCGGGCACGCGCGAGACGGCATCGCGGTGGCTCATCCACACGGTCTGCTCGAGCGGGGTGGCGTTGAACAGCGCGCTCTCGCGGTCGCGCTCGATGGTGGCGGGGCCGTACTCGCCGATCTCGGAGCGGCCCACCTCGCCACCGAGCGTAACGGCGGTCACCTGGTGGCCGTAGCAAAATCCCAGGATGGGCAGGCCAAGGTCGTAGATGGAAGGATCGACCGTCGGGGCATCCTCGGCGTACACGGACGCGGGGCCGCCGGAGAGAATCAGCGCGGAGGGCGCCATCTCACGCACCTCGTCGGCCGTGATGTCGCACGGGACGATCTCAGAATATACATGCAGGTCGCGCACGCGACGGGCAATGAGCTGCGCATACTGCGCGCCGAAGTCGAAAACCAGCACCTTCTGCTGGGTCTGCTCGGATGCGTTCTGGGTCATGAACCCTCCCAACCATGCCGCTGCACCGCAGCGGCAACACGTGTCAGCCAATTGGTACATCATACTCGCCGAGCTGCGCATACGCAGAAATCCTACAGGGTTTTTTGGCCTACAATATCTCGATGGCGCCTCGAAGCGCGCTGGCCGCCCCCCATAAGGGCGCCTCGCCGCGCACCGGCCATGCCCACAAAAGGCCGCAAGCTATGAGACGAGGCAACCGCAGGGACTGCAGAGCAAAGGAGCCCGCATGAAGCACATCCTCTTGATCGCCACCGGCGGCACCATCGCCTCCGCCGAGGACGGCAACGGCCTCTCCCCCGCTCTCACCGGCGAGGAGCTCGCCCGCAGCGTGCCCGAGATCGAGGGCCTGTGCGAACTCGACATCGTGCAGCCCATGAACATCGACAGCACCAATATGCGCCCCGCCGACTGGCTGCGCATCGCCGAGGTCATCCGCGAGAACTACGACGCGCACGATGGCTTTGTGGTCCTGCACGGCACCGACACCATGTCCTACACCGCGGCGGCGCTCTCCTACCTCATTCAGGACAGCCCCAAGCCCATCGTGCTCACCGGCTCCCAACAGCCCATGGGCAACCCCTTCACCGATGCGAAGATCAACCTGTACCAAAGCCTTGTGTATGCCGTGTCCGACCGCTCGCGCGACGTGTCCATCGTGTTTGGCGGGTATGCAATCGCCGGCACGCGCGCCCGCAAGCAGCGCACCATGAGCTTCAACGCGTTCAACAGCATCAACTACCCCGTGTTGGCTTACCTGCGCCAGGACAAGGTCATCTGCAGCGGGTCGGCCGCCGTGTCCGCCGGCCCGGCCGAGTGCGATTGCGCCGGGGACGGTGCCGCGCGCGCTGCCGACGGCGCTCTCGACGAGCCCCGTTTCTACACCGAACTCAACAGCCGTGTGTGCGCCCTCAAGCTCACGCCCGGCCTCACGCCCGACATCTTCCGTCTGCTCAAGCCCGATTACGACGCCGTAATCCTCGAGACCTTCGGTATGGGCGGCGTGCCCGAGCGGGGTGCCGACGGCGCTTCCTATCAGGAGGCTATCTTCGACTGGGTCGATTCCGGCCGCACCGTGGTCATGACCACGCAGGTGCCCGAGGAAGGCCTGGACCTGGGCGTATATGAGGTCGGCCGCGCATATGCCGAGCACCCTGGAATCCTCAAGGGCGGCGACATGACCACCGAGGCGCTCGTGGCCAAGACCATGTGGGCTCTCGGACAGACGCGCGATGCCGACGAACTGCAGCGCCTGTTCTACCGCCCCATCAACCACGACCGCGTGGACGAATGGTAAGCCGCGCGGAATAGCACGACGCCGACGCAAAGCGACGACTTACACGCGCATCGCCACGGCCGCGTTCAGCGCATGCACGAGGCCGCTCATGGCGCGGTCGAAAAACGTCTGCTCCGCCGCCACTGAGGCATCGATTCCCGCACCGTAAAGAGCAAGGGCCCTACCTGCGCTCATCATGGCCTCGCAATCCCTCGGCGTGACGGCGATCACCACCGCTTGCTCCAACGTCGCGCCGCGCTGCGCGCAAAAGCGCGCAAGGGCCTCGGCACGGGCCGCAGCCTCCGTGAACGGGGCATCGGGTTCGCTCGCGGGACCCTCGTCGTCCGCAAGGACAGTCGCAGGGATGCCGCGCTCGGCAAGCTGCGCACGCACGGGCTCAACAGGCTCATGCGTGAACACCGCAATCGCATAGCCCGCATCGCGCACCCAGCGCAGAGCACCCAGCTCGCGGTCAGACAGCGGGTCTTCATCCATGCCAAAGGCCAGCACCGACGGCGTGGGCAGGAACCGCCCTCCGCGAACGACCTCGAACGCCCGCTCTTTTACCTTCGACATGGCTGCACCTCCGCTCAACGTAGTTTTCCTACTTATCCCCCATCGCGCCGATACCTCACCCTCGCGCTGAGTTTTCTTGGAATCGCTATGGGTAATACCCCAGATGTAAAGCGCGCTTTACATTTTATCGCGTCGACGCGGTCATGCTCGAACCATGAATGCGAACGCGCGACAGAACCTGGGCGAGAATCTCATCGCCATCCGCGAGGCCTCGGGATTGTCCAAGGTCGATTTTGCCTTGCAGCTCGGCATAAGCCGCGTGCTGCTCGACCTCATCGAAAGTGGCAACAGCAACCTCAAGCTCTCCACCCTCGAGAAGATCGCCGACCGGCTTGGCACGCAACCCTGGAAGCTCATCCGGTAAAGAAAAGGCGGGCGCCTCCTCGGCACCCGCCCAAAATGTTGCAATTTGTACCTGTCCCCAATTGCGCCGGAGCAGGGCGTTAGCGCAGCGCGCCGCCCATGTACTCCTCGAGATAGCGGAAGAACTCCTCGCGGCTCATGCCGGTTCCGGCACCAGGGCCGTCGGACGTGTCCTCCTGCTCGGCCTGCAGGGCCTCATCCGACCCAAGCGTCACCTTGACCTCGGTTTCATCCTTGCCGCGCACGACCGTCAAGGTCACCTCGTCACCCACCTCATGCTCACGCAAGGCGATGATTAGGCCGTCAGCTGAGGCGATGCCCTCGCCGTCGACGGCGGTGACGATGTCGCCCTTCTGGATACCCGCCTGGGCAGCTGGGCCGTCGGCGGTGACCTCCGCCACATATGCGCCGCTATCGACCGCCAGCTCATTCGTGCGGGCGTTGTAGGCGTTCACGCTCACCAGGGAGACGCCCAGGTACGGATGAACCGGGGTCTCGCCATCGATGATCTGGTTGGCGATGTTGATGGCGTAGTTCACCGGAATCGCAAAACCAACGCCCGAACTGGAGCCAGAATAGGACTCGATGACCGAGTTGATACCGATGAGATGCCCCTCATCGTTGACGAGCGCACCGCCGGAGTTACCGGGGTTAATGGCCGCATCGGTCTGGATCATGTTCGCGTAGATGGACGTACCGCTCGCGCTCTGCAGGGCGGTGGAACGGTAGAGCGCGGAGACGATACCCGTGGACACGGACTGCTCGTTGCCGAAGGGACTGCCGATGGCCATGACCCACTCGCCCACCGCGATGTCGTCGGAATCGCCGACCTCGATGGGGGTGAGCTTGGCGCTCTCGGGATCCTTGAGGCGAATGACCGCCAGGTCGCTGGACTCGTCCGCGCCAACGAGCTCTGCCTCGTAGCTGTTGCCGTCGTCGGTGTTCACCACGAGCGCGGTCGCACCCTGAACGACGTGATGGTTCGTGAGGATGTTGCCGTCGGTGTCCAAAATCACGCCACTGCCAATGCCGCCGGAGCTCTCATCCTCGCCCTGGGCGGTGATGGACACGACCGAGGGCAGCGCCTTTGCCGCCACGGCCTCGGACAGCGTGGTGTCCTCGGGGTTGATGTCGATCGTCTGCGGGGTGCCGGAGGTGCCGGCAGCCTCGACGTTCGAACCGGTGATACGGAACGCGCCGGACATGACGAGAGCGATAACCAGCACCGCACCGACCGCCAGGCCGGCGAAGGACGCCAGGAAGATGGGGAGCTTCTTGCTCTTGGTCTTGACCACGGTGCGGGTCTCGGTATGCGTGGACGCATGGGCTTGCGTGCTCTGACCCGTGGCGTGCTGACCCTGGGAATACGAGTAATCCACCGGTGGGACCTGGCGGGTGGAGCCAGCGGCGGTGGGGTTGCCGGGATCGACGGGGACGTGCGCCGTGGTATGGGCGCTTGCATTGCCGGACGCAGCACCTGCGGGCTCGACGGGCGTGGGCTCGACCTCGAGACGCGGCTGCGAGGACGGGCGTTGCTCCGATCCAAGGCCCTCGGGGCGCTGAGGGGTCTTTTCTTCACTCATGAACGGTCCTTTCAACGTCTTAATTCTCCAACGTTGTACCCCAAAAGCGCAGCTCCGCTCAGCACGAGCGGCGGAGCTTAATCAAGTTGTAAGTTGCGTTAAGGATTTCTCAAGCGTCTTGTTCTGAGGACCTGTCCGCATCGCGACATTGCAAACCCCATCGCGATTTACGCAATTTGTACCTGGCACCAATTGAGACGTGGCATCAATTGAGACGCAACACCGGCTGAGGCTACTCCTTAAAAAGGTAGCCAACGCCGCGGACGGTGGTGATATGCGCGGCGATGAGGGGGCCGACCTTGCTGCGGATACGGCGGATGTGGACGTCCACGGTACGGGTGCCGCCGCAGTACTCGAAACCCCATACGCGATGCAGCAGGACCTCTCGACTGTACGCGCGATTGGGGTGCGTGGCCAAAAAGCTCAGCAGCGAATACTCCATGAGCGTGAGGTCGACAGGCTCGCCATCGAGCGACACCTGGTAGGTGGCAAGGTTGATAGTGAGGTTATCCACGGTGAGCACCTCATCGACCGGAACGGCCTCGCACTCGCCCAAAAGCTGGCGTGCGCGGACCTCAAGCTCGGCATCTCCCGCGCCCGAGCAGATGAAATCGGAGCGGACCCGGGAGGGAAGGCGCATCTCGGCGATATCTTCCTCATCGACGACCAGCAGCATGGGCGCTCCACCGCGCGACTCGAGCCACTTGGCCATGGCGTCCACACGATCGGGGCGAACGCCGTCGGCGTCGAGAACCAACAGGTCGAAGTCGTGCGCCGCTGCAGGCGAATCGGGCGTGGCAACGTGCACCTCGACGCCGAGAGACGTCGAGAGCGTCCTGATGAAATCATGCAGCCGCGTAGTACGGGCCATGAACAGCACTGTCTTTTCCGCCATGAGCTCACCTCCGTAGACGTCATCTTATCAAAACGACGTGCGCCTCGAATCGCACGGGACGATTACGAATTGGCCAGGTAGTGCCTGAGCTCCCACTCGGTGACCGTCGAGTTGAAACGCTCCCATTCCGCGCGCTTCTTCTTGAGGAAGAACGAGTGGATATGCTCACCCAGGGCGTCCTTCATGAAGTCGGAGCTCTCGAACACATCAAGCGCCTCGTCGAGATTGCTCGGTAGGGGCTCGATGCCGCGGGCGCGCAACTCGGACTCCGGCAAGCGTAGCAGCTCGGAGGTTGCCTCCTCGGGCAACTCGAGCCCACGCTTGATACCGTCCAGGCCAGCGGCAAGCGTCACCGTATTCACCAGATACGGGTTTGCCATCGGGTCGGGGCTGCGGAGCTCGATGCGGGCCGCAGCCTGCTTGCCGGGCTTGTAGATGGGCACACGGATCATGGCAGCGCGGTTGCGCATGCCCCACGTGGCAAAGCGCGGGCCGTTGCCCGCACCGGCGGACAGGCGCTTGTAGGAGTTCACCGTGGGGTTGGTGATGGCGCTGATCTCGGACGCATGGGCGAGGATGCCGGCCATGTAGCTCTTGGCGATCGACGACAGGTGGTTTTGCGAATCGTCGCCCCAGAACACGTTGTTGCCCTCGCGGTCGAATAGCGACTGATGCAAAAACATCGCCGAGGACGAGCCCTTGGCGATGGGCTTGGGCATGAAGCTGGCATGGATACCAGCCTCGTAGGCGCATGTGCTAATCACGTGCTTGGCCGTCATGATCGCATCGGACATGGTAAGGGCTTCGGCGTGGCGCATCGAGATACCGTGCTGCGAGTGTCCGGAGCTGTGGAAGGTGTACTCGATGGGGATACTCATCTTCTCGAGCATGAGCACCGTGGAGCGGCGCAGGTCGCGAGCGGAGTCGGACGGCGAGAGGTCGAAATAACCCACGGCGTCCAACGGCTCGGGGGTGTGCTCGTCGGGGAAGTAGTAAAACTCCAGTTCGGCACCGACGTTCATGATGTAGCCGAGCTTCTCGGCGCGATAGAACATGCGGCGCAGGCACTCTCGGGAATCGCCGGCAAACCGCTGGCGATCAGGGGTGCACGCATCGCAGAAGATGCGGGCCGCGCCGTCGCGCGTAGGGCGCCAAGGCAGGATCTGGAAGGTCGAGGGATCGGGGAAAGCCAGCATGTCCGCCTCGTCGGGCGTGGTGAAGCCCTCAATGGCCGAGCCGTCGAAGCCGATGCCCTCCTCAAACGCGACCTCGAGGTCCTCCGGGCTGATGGCGAAGCTCTTGAGGCGGCCGAGCACATCGGTGAACCACAGGCGGATGAAGCGGATGTCGCGCTCCTCGACGGTGCGCAGGACAAAGTCGATGTACTGCTGCTGATCCATTGCCAGACCTTTCACAAAGCACGGTTGCTGCGACTTCCCATAGTCGCACACGTATGTTTCAACGCGGTTACGCCTCATTTGGGGATAGGCGCAAACTGAGACATTCGCCGCGGTCAAGCACGAGTCGCGCCGCCCGCTCTCCATGGGCCGAAATGTCTCAATCTGTACCTGTCCCCAATTGGCACGCTAGGGGCGCTCGTCGAGGGTGCCGGTACGGTAGGCCTCGAGCAGGGCCCGCAAATCGCTAATCTGCTCGCGAATCTGCACACCCGTATCGGTGTCGCTAACCATGCGCCGGCGCTCGGCCACATCGAAGCGGTCGGTCTCGCTCACGATATCGGCATTGCGCGTGAGCACGGCTTCGACGCTCTCGAACGCCTGGTGCGCCTTGAGACGGCACCCGCGCGAGCTCGAGATGAGGGTGTAACCAGCGATTCCCGTCTTGGGGTGATACGCGCTGCAAAAGCCGCCGTCGATCACGAGCAGGCGGCCATTCGCGCGAATGGGCTGCTCGCCCTCGGCGGTGTGCACGGGCGTGTGTCCGTTCACGATATGCCCCGAACCCGCGGACACGCCGAACTCCGCCATGATGGCATCGCACGTCGTCTCGTCCTTGGTCAGCTCGAAATAGGGGTCCATGGGCTCGACCCAGCAATCCGGGTCGTCAATGTAGGAGCGCTCGAAGGTCTTGACCAAACGGCCGCTCGCCGGGGACTTCATGCCGATCCAGAGGTACCACATCCAGTCGAGCGAGTCCTCGTCGCGCTCACGCCAAGCACGACGCGCGATCTCATCGCAGAAGTCGAGGTAATCGCGGCCGCTGCGCCAGGTGCCCAGGCAGTTCATGCTCGAGAACGTACCGTCCTCGTTCAGCGGGACGCAACCGTGGAACAGCAGGTTGTGATTGCGCACCAGGTACATGGAACCGTGGCTGTAGAGGAACTCGATATGGCGACGCAGGTGGTCAGCGCTCGTGAACTCCGCCACGAGCTTCTCGACGATCCGCGCCTCCTCGGGCGTGAGCTCATAGGGATGCTCCGGGTCGAGCGTAGGGAAATCGCGCGTGGCAAGCTCGTATACCGCGCCGTCGTACAGTTCGACGGTCCCCGCCTCGACGCCGATGCGCTCGAGCAGCAACCGGTCGTGCATGTCAAAGCTTCCGTGGCGCATGATAATCTGCCCCTCGAGCTTGAACAGCAAGACGTTCACGGCCTTCGCCAACGGCGTGAGCTTGGCAGCCAGGCCGGTCGCGCCATCGGGAACCGGCTCGTAGGTGCGCTCGGCAAACGCCACAAGCTCGCGCAGGGAGATGCCGTAGTCGTTCTCCAAGATCTCGAAATTGCCATAGCGCAAGTTGTTGCGCAAAACCGTGATGATGCACGCAGACTGACCGGCAGCCGCGCCCATCCACAACAGGTCGTGATTGCCCCACTGGATATCCAGCGAGTGGTACTCCATCAGGCGGTCCATGATCTTGGACGCCCCGCCGCCGCGGTCGAAGATATCGCCCACCAGATGCAGATGGTCGATGACCAGGCGCTTGATGAGATCGGACAGCGAGCAGATAAAGTCCTCGCCTGCATCGGTCTCCAGGATCGACGCAATGATGCGCTCGTGATAGCGCACGCGGTAGTTGTTCTCATCGGGATGCGTGTGCAGCAGCTCGTCGATGATGTAGGCGTAATCGCGTGGGATGGCCTTGCGGACCTTGGAGCGCGTGTAACGGCTGGACAGGGAACGCGCCACCACCAGCAGACGCTCGAGCATGACCTTGTACCAGCTCGGCGTCGCGATGTGTTGCAGATGCGCGAGCGCGAGTTTCTCATGCGGGTAGTAGATGAGGGTGCACAGGTCGCCCTTTTCCTCCTCGGAGAGCTCATCGCCAAAGATGTCGTCCACGTGCTCGCGCACCACGCCCGAGCAGTTGTTGAGGATATGCAGGAACGCCTCGTATTCACCGTGCAGATCGCTCATGAAATGCTCGGTACCCTTGGGCAGGTTGAGGATTGCCTGCAAGTTGATGATCTCGGTGAACACCGATTGCTGCGTGGGAAAATGCTCCGAGAGCAGGCGCAGGTACTTGAGAGATTGGTCGGCGCGGGCGATCATGGCGCTGCGCCTCCTTTCTGCTGGACGGCAGACACGTGTTTTCAGGTTACCACGCCCCACCAACCCGCCCCCAGGC
>OJNP01001446.1_pt1 | contig 11857 bp, 18 predicted proteins | sample 1597921 | NCBI WGS metagenome assembly OJNP01 (sample SAMN01915213, study PRJEB22387) | human gut metagenome | isolation source: stool | host: Homo sapiens | place: USA | reverse complement strand
TCCTGCAGCTGCGCAAGGTATCTGTCATCCGGGCAGCCGTATACCACGGGCTGCCCAAGGAAATACCCGGTGGCCGTGTCCGTGATGTACTTACAGGTGTTGCAGACGATCCGGTTATTAGGCGAGGCGCTGTGCTGTTTATGGCTGTGGAGGATATCGTGGTTGCCGAGGTAATACTCCTGCAGGTGACGATACTTATCCGCGTCTGCCAGCATGTGTCGGTCGATCAGGCGCTTAATGCCCGCCTCGTCCAGCGTCTGATACGACGCCCTGTCCATGTAGACCGATGACATTACTCTGCCTCCCATATGCGACATTGCCCCGTCATGGCCTCACTGATCAGTCGCGCAAGGCCCTCCACTGTAATGCTGGTATGGGTATATGGGTGCTGATGGATACTGATCTCAATCCCGTGTGCAGTATTGCGCCATGTGATGCCCTCCGTATACTGATGTCCACAGGTATCCTTGTGGGCGCATACATTGCAGATATCGCTTAAGCTGGCTGCCTCCATCGTCCTGCCTCCTATACTATTTATATCCCTAATTTGCGGCGATCGAAAATGATAAACCGCTGCTCATTTTTTGCGATGCTGCGCGCTCCCTCGAGCGCATCCGGCCCATCGTCGTGGGCCGCCATCGGAAACTGCAGCAGCTGCTCTAAGAGCCGCTTATGCCGCCGGTTAAACTTGATGTACTTATTTTTAATGTCGGGCTGCAGCGTCTGCACCCTCATCACCTTATCGGTGGTCTGCTGCACCTCCTCAATCGGCAGGTACAGGCCCGCGCGGGCGGAAGCTTTTGCCATTTCTTCCTTTAAAAACCACTGGAATTGATTGGTCTCCGCGCCAAGCTTGGTATAGCCGCGCCCGTAGGTGTTACGCAGCCACTCCTCCTTGTGCAGCACGTCCGAGATAATCCGGTCGGGGTGCCGCCGCTCGATGTCCGCGTCGAGGACATACATATATCCGGTCTGCGTATGCTTGGCAAGGGTGATGATCGCCGAGTAGTCACTATTTTTGGATTTGCCAAGCGAGGGATCGACAAACCCAAAAAATGCAAAATCTCCGTTACCAAAATTGATCTCGGCCTCGTTGTACCAATCGAGCCACTCCTCGATAAAGATGCAGTCGTCCGGGTTGATCGGCTCGTTTTGGAGCTCGGAATTAAACGAGCTCTCGCCCTCCGAGATACGGATGCACATGAGGTCATAGTAGGAGAGCTTAGCCTCCCACAAGACCTCTGTCCCGGCGAGCATCTCAGCCTTACGGCCCTCATAATATGCCAGCGCATGCGCCGCGCGGTCGGGGTCGTCGAGATCGGTATAGAGCGCCTCCCACTCCCTCCAGAGGCTGTCCGCCTTACTCCAGCTGATGACCGCCTTGTACTTGATCGCCTGATAGGCCGGGTTGCGCAGGGTGTTGGCCAGCAGGCTGTCATAGTGCAGCAGCGTGCCGATGTACACGATATCCGTGTAATCGTCGCCCGCCTTGGAGACAGCCTTGTTATACCAGTCCCGCAGCTTGCGCCGCTGCTCCGGTGTGCGGACGTTCTCATCGTTCTCGACGTCATCGAGCACGATGAGGTCGGGCCGCCAGTTGCGGTGCTTACGGCCCCTGATCTTTTTTCCGGAGCCGATTGCCTCGATCTTAATATTGGTGCGGGTAACGAGCACATTGCCGCGCCAGACCGGCCCGGAAAGCTCTCCAAAATCCTCTCGGATCGCGGCATTGTCCTCCAGCTCAACCCGCAACGACTCCAAAAATCCCTCCGCCTGCTCCGAGCTGTCGGAGATAATGATCGGGTAGTGCTTGTATCCGTAGAGCACCGCGTGCATGGTGCCCTTGAACGTGAGGTTGGTGCTCTTGGCATGGCCACGGGGAGCGGCCACGACCCGGCGCGAGCCGGGCAACCGGCTGATGATCTTAACCTCCGCGCCGGTTAAAGGGTAGCGCCCCTTCAGGACGCCATCCCGCCAGATGGCGTCGAGGTCGCGGTGAAAATCCGGCGATGGCCGGGAAAAATAGTGCCCAAAATACGCCCGACCGAAAAACTCCATGTCAATCGCGCCGAGCCGCCTGCGGATACCGTGCTCGCCGGTGAGCTGGCCGCCGCGCTCATACTCCCGCAATAACTGCCTGCGCTCCGGCTCATCCCCGCGCCTAAGATAATCGTTTAAAATCTCGCGCAGACCGTTTAAATTTTGACCGCTATCCTCTTGGATTTTGGCTTCCGCGTCCTCAAGGGCCCCCTTGAGGGCGTCTAAAGGGCTTAATTTTGGCCCTGACAATCCTGATCGCCTCCACAATCGCAAAAAATGGCCCCTGAGCGGCCCCACAAGGCCGGTCAGGGGAAAGGGGCAAAGTTGCCCCGGAAAACTTGTGCGTCAAAATTTAAACGGGGTTAACGCGCGTTTAAACGCATCCGCGCCCAGATGCGGCAGTGCAATGTGCAAATATCCGGCATTTGGCCCGGATATGCTCCGCCATCGGGCCTAATCGGCCCGCAGAATGCCCCATATGTCCACCAGATCGCACCGTGCGGGACGCATCAACCGCCCGGCCTTCCTGATATTGTTTAAATTTCGTTCCACACCGTTTAAAATTTAAACGGTGTGGGGGCGATTGCCGTCGCCCCCGGCTCATGAACGATCCATTGTTACGGTTATATCGGATCGGGCTCCCGCCCGCTATCCTCCTCATCCTCGCGCACCACGGAGATCTGCAGCTCCCGCTGCTCCCCGCACAAGGTGATTGCCACCTTGGCCCGCTTATGCCGCAGATCGTACTCGACGACCTGCGCCGGGAAGTGGGCGAGCACGCCGCCGACGATCTCCGGCCTGCCGTCCTCCGGTACGCGGATTATAGTTGGCTCCAGCGGCTCCCCATCTCCCGCGAGCAGCCTGATCCACTCCGCCTCCAGATAGGAGAGGGTGGAGGGCTCGCCGTAGCCCGTGCCGATAAAACGGATCACGCTGGGGATTGCCCGGATCGTGTAATATATCTGCGCAGCAAAATTGACGTCGACAAATACATACGACGGGATGAGGGTGTAGAGCCTGCGGCCCCACTTGCCATCCTTGCGGATGATCCTGTCCTCCTGCGGCACCAGCGCCCGCACGCCCTTGGAGAGCAGCGCGTCCCGCACCTTGATTTCGTCCCCGGTCTTGACCTGTAAGACATACCACATGATGGTTATCCTCCCTCTGCGATCCCGGTCTCCTTTTTGGCGTCCACATACTCGGCCAATTGCTTATATAGGTCGGGCCGCTCCTTGGCGAGCTCGGCAAATACCAGCCCCTTGACCGCGTCGAGCCCGGTATCCAGAGCGTCCTGATTTTGTAGGGCGATCCGCTTTTTATAGGCTGACGCCCGGACAAGGGCGTTGGTCTCCTTGAGGAGCTTACTGAGGTCTACCTCCTGCCAGTCCTCCTCGGTGGTGTTGCTCAGGGTATTAAGCAGGTTGTGGCTGACGATGCGGATAATAGCCTCCGTTGTGTCGAGGTCTGGATACTTGCTGACCTCGTCCATCATGCGCTGCAGGTTGGCGTTGGCCATCATCAGCGCCTCGTGCTCCGCCAGATACGCCTGCGCGTACCGGCAGACAGAGGACATGGAGATTGAGACGCCCTGCGTCTGCAGGTATGCGATGACCTCGCTGTAGGTATCTCCATCCAGCAGCATCTGCTGCACGGTATCCCTGATCTCAGGGGGGAGGCCGTCGATCTTACTATGCTTGCGGTTGCGCCTCTCTGCCATCCTCTACACCTCGATCTGATTGTCCCGGATACCTCCGCTCAGCAGGCGGATGCCCTTGCCGGTGAGCTTGGCCTCCATATCTCGGTAATCGTTATCCGCCAGCGACGCGGGCGTCTTGTCTGCCACAAGGCGGAGATGGAGATACCCTTCCTCCGCCAAAAAGTTGACGGAGTCCAAAAACTCGTCCTCCTCTACGCCGTGACCGGCGACCACGTCCTTGACGCCCGTGAGCCGGTTGTACTTATATCTCAGGATATTGATAATCCGCAGCACCAAGCCGTTATTGTGGACAAAATTACCAGCGCGCAGCCGTGCCCGCTCCTCATTGCTCATCTTGCCACCTCCTCGTTATGACGATTACCTTATCCATAATGGCGTCGAGCTTACGCTCAAGCTTACTGATCTCGCGGTAAAAGTCCTCGCGCTTGATGTAATTGTCGCGGATATCCTTGACGTCGTCCCGCAGCTCATCAATTGCCTTGTCGTACTCCTCGCGCCGGACGGTGTCCTGACGCAATTGTGTGATCTCGCTGTGCATGCGGTCAATCCGGGCAAAGGATTGCCGCAGGAAATAGCTGATGATGGCGATCACTGCCGTCGCTCCGATTGGTAAGAGCACCTTGACCCACTCGTTCATATTTTTTCCCCCGCCGCAAAAATATATGAGGTATAACTGATGTCTCAGTTATACCTCATAATCAATCCGTGTTGTATTTGCGGGCAACAATGGGCTTTAAAGTGTCAAAAAAGCATTATCTGGTTATCCGGCATCCGCTCTCTGATCTTATCCCGCTTGCCCTTGGTCAGCACGTAGATGCGGCTCTCAGACAGCCCCCACTTACGGGCAAGCTCCGCGACATTGTAGCCGTCATATGCCGCGATGATCTGATCATTGCGCCTGTCCCGCGTCAGCGTATCGGCCTGCGGGATATCGATGTGCATGCCGCCGTAGGTGCGTACCAGCGCCTTATATCCATCCATCCCGATCAGCTCGGCAAGCTGCCGCTGCTCCTCATTAAGGTCGTCCAGCGTGAGCAGGTCGAGCAGGTTATCCGCCACCGCTGCCGCCTCCCTTGCCGCGCTTGCGGGCGCGGTAGATGTTGGGCACATAGCCCTTATCAATGATGTCGATGAGCTTGCTGCACTGCTCATAGGTGAGCCATGCAAACGGGTCTTTTGCCGTTGCGCTGACATGCAGCTCCTTGCGGATGATACCGCTCAGCCGCTCTCCGAGGCTTAAGGCGCAGGGCTCTGTGTCCATCGCCTTGATGTCGTACATCATGGCCCATACCTTGCGCTGCTGCTCCGACGTCGGCCCTCCCGGATGCTCCGGGTGCTGCTTTGGCGCGCGGTGCTTGGGGGCAGGAGGGGAGGATGGATGCCTCCGCTGGAGCTCCCGGATGAGCGCATCGGCCTCGCGGGCGGTAAGCTCCTTGAGGCTATCCTTGTCCGCCACATCAGTGGCCAACGCGTGCAGGTCATCGTTGGTCATCCCGATCCCGCGCGCCGCGCCATATATCCGGCGGCGCTGCCTGTCGTCAATCATCGCTGTAGCTGCCTGCATGATCCGCTCCTCCTTATATTAGATGGTCTCGACCGATACCTTGATGCCCTCCTCGACGTGCGCGGCAGACCGGATGATGTCAACCGCCTGCTGCACGCTGCCCGTCCATCCTGCCGACCGGAGCACTTGCGTCATCCACTCGTAGTTGACAATCTCCGCCGTGAGGTAAGCCTCCTCACTGGCCTGCTTGGCGTCAAGCCCGGCCACATTGATTAGCGTCGCCATGTCCCGCTTATATTGCCCCTTGAGGCGCTTATGCAGGACGGAGGCGACCTGCTCATCGTCCGTGATCGCTAGGATCGTCTCGTCCAGGCTGCCCTCAATGTAGCTGCCCTGACACGCCATCACGATCAGCCGCTTGAGGTCGTCCGTCGGCTTGCTGATCGTCTCGGTCTTAATATAGTCGTTGGCGACGTCGCCCAGCAGGCCGCGCAGCATGTGGCTTGATCCCAGCTTGGGGGTTACGGTCATGCTGACCGTAACCCGTCCGCCGTCGCTGCCCCAATAGTCGATGCTCTTAAGCTTGGTGTCCTTGAGATCGGCCACGGCCTGCCGCTCGAAATATGCCCGCAACTCATCCTGACGCGCCTTGATGCATGCCATCTGCCGTGTAAGGACGGCGTACTCGTTGGCGTATTGTGTGGTCTTATCCATGGCTGTCCTCCTCTAGGTTGCGCGGTGGACATGGCAGGATGACAAGCATATCAGCAACGATTAAGCCGATGATGGTATGGCCATTGATTGTTAAGATTAACAACACCATTGTAGCAAGTATGCCTAACCCACATCCCCGCACATAGTACCGATATTGCGTATTGTGCCTCGTCATCGCTTGTCCCCCCGGTGCTTATAGGTGATCCAGAGTGCCAGCGTCAAAAGGGACAGCCAGCCTAGGATTACCCCTGCAAACAGGCCAAGTAAAAAATTAACCATCCGTCTCGGCCCCCTTTACCTTGCGCAGCCTGTCCACGTTATAGTGGTCGTCAAGTTCTTTGATCCATACGTGCCACTGATCCAGCCAGCGCATGTAATACGGCTTGCCTGCGACGGTGTACTGTGTACCGTCGCCGTCGATCAGGACGACCTTGTCGCCCGGCTTGAGATCGCTCTTGCAATCTGTCAATCTGATCGCCTCCTATGTAATTAATCCCCGCTCTGCATCTCTCCGGGCTTGCGACCGTTGCCTTGCGGCAGCTGCATTAGGTGGGGCCATGTGGCCCCAAATTTTGTTTCAATCCACGCGCCCGCGCGGGGCGCGACTGCCGTATGTTACCGATACCTCTCCAGGTAATCATCCGTCCTGATCCGGGCGATATAGTCTACCGGTATGACCCCCGCTGTACCCCTTAAGTTTACGGTCGGATTGCCGCAAAATGGGCAGGGGGCCGGGGCCGTCTCCACCACCCACACCTTGCCCCGATGCTGCTTGGCGTCCGGGCCGTGGGTGATCACCACCCGGTCTCCTGCGTGGATCGTCTGATCCTGTGCCATATTACGATCCCTCCTCTCATTTGCCGCAGTGGGGGCAGCGTTTTGGCAGCCCATGGGTGATATTGCTGCCTGCCGCATATGTACTTGTCAGGATAATGTGCCCGCACTCCGAGCACTTGACGATGATCTCGGTGTAGTCCCCACCACGCGTGCCGGTATCGAGTGCCAACTGATATCTGCCCGTCCCTGCGTCCTCTCGCTCTACTAGATCAGAGACGCCTCGCTCATCCGTCAGGCCAAGCAGATAGTCCTCGGAGCAGTCAAGCGCAATTGACAATAACTTGATAAGCTTGCGGGATGGGATATCCTCCTGCTGCTCAAGGTGGCTTATATGCGACGAGGTCACATATACCATCTTGCCGAGCTCTTTTTGCGTGAGCTTCTGCTCTTTGCGCAGGGCCTTGAGCCGCTGCGCGAATACTTTACCGTCCATATCAATCCTCCTCATCAATTTGCCTCACTCTGCATTACACGCGGGCTTGTGACCGCCGTCGGCTGCATTAAGGCGGGGCTTATTGCCCCGTACTATCTTGATTAACAGGTTGTATCTGATGGCGGCAGTTGACGTGATGCAGGGCTTTGCCTGCGACGTCCACGCCGTCCTGATACCCCTTGCGATAGCCACGTTGATAGGTCTTGGGCTGTCTGCGCTCCTGCCCGATGATGCTCCCCGCGTACAGCTGCAGGGGGATCATCAGCAGCATCACAACCTCGCCGCCCGGCAGCCCGTGGCGGCAGTATCCTATGATATTGACGATGTTAATGATTGTCATGCCGGTAAGCAGGCCAGCGATATAGATTATCCCGGATCGTGTCTTAGTCATGATGTCCCTCCTCAGATGATGACGATGCCCATGTTGCGGGCTCTGGCGTACAGGCTGTTGTAGCCGATATCGTCGTTGTCTACCGCGTTGCGGTAGACGTTGACCGCGCCCCGGATACCCCATTTGCTGCGGCAGACGCCGCCAAGAAATTGGAGCTCCTTCTCCTTGCGCTGCTCGGCCAGCAGCGGGAAGAGCAGCTTGACATCATCGTCCTTGATGTCCCGCGTCGTGTACTGGCGCGGGAATCGAATGCGGGAAAACTGCTGCGCAAACAATGCCTCCTGACGGCCCTTGAGCCGGTCATATATCTCAGAGTTGCCGATCAGCACGATGCCAATGCCGTCCCGGTCAAGATCGCAAAAATCCCTGATCTCCTCGATTGCCGCATACTTGAGGTGCTGGGCCTCATCGATGATGATGACCTTGTTGCTGCCGTCGAGCTTGGCGTGCAGGTCGGCGTTGAGCTGCACCTTGTTGGAGTTGTAGGGGATTTTGAGCTCCCGCGCCATGAGGCGCAGGATATTGGTGCCCGTCCCCATGCTCGGCGTGAGCGTTATATAATAGCTCTGTGTGGGGTTATCCTTAAGGTATTGCCGGGCGGCCTTGGTTTTGCCGATCCCCGCGTCGCCGTGGGCAATCGCAATACCCTTGGCGAGCTGGCAGTACCGGATCAGGTTGTAGATGTCCTCTGAGATCGACGTTGGGATGTAGTCCTGCGTGGAGCCGTAGGTGATCGCCTTATCCTGCGCCTGCTCATGCTCCATCGCCGTGCGTAGGTACTCCTCAATCGCCTGCTCCGTGGCCGCGATATCGCCTGTGTACTGGCCGCGCAGCCATTGGCTGATGATCGCCTTATTGATGCCGGATACCTGCGCAATCCGCGCCTGGCTCATGCCATGCTCCCGCATGTACTGCTGCACACGGGCCTGCAGCTCTGCGTTATGGGTCTTGTCACTCATTGTTATCGTCCTCCTTAATGTCGTCATCATCTACTGATATATCGATGCATGCGCCGATCCGGCGCTTGAGTGCCTTACAATATTGATCCTGTAACCGGTGCATCTCCATCGTATCGTGCGCCGGATCGTCCGCATAGGCGTTGAGCCTGTCCCGCAATCGGGTGAGATCAGAGATCATATCCATCATCCTCCATGCCCTTAGCTTGCGCGCGCTGCTCCGCGTTGCGCACCATGCGGCTCAGGTCGTCCGCGCCCACCGCCTTAAGCAGCGGCTCCGTATTGTCCGCCGCCCGCTGCACGTCCAGTATCTTGGGCTGTGCGTCCGGGATGATCTGCGCCTCGCGGTTGATGTGGGCCTGCTGCAGCACCAGATTGAGGGCCGTCTGCTTGCCGATCATCGGGAGGGTGCTGTACTCCAGCGCCTCCTTGGTGACCCGCTCCATGCGCTTGACCTTGCCCATAGCCTCCTTAACCTCATCTTGACTGGTACCGTAGGTAAGCACCGCCGTATTGTCGGCGGGGACGGTCATCAGGTAACGATCTTGCAGATCGTAGAGCCTGACCTCGCTGAGGTCGTCAGGATCGTATCGATAATAGACCTCCTGACCGCGCAGCGCGTTAACCATATCAGCTGTCCAGTAGTCGATCCGCTGCCCGGCGATATCCAGATGCACCCCGCGCCTGCCGACCTGCTGCGGCCGGCTGCTGCGCATCAGCATCAGCGCCAGCTCGTCCGCCGATGCGACCCGCTTGCGCTGCAGGTGCTCATTGTATACCTGCAGCCGGGGCTTGCCCCGGTCGGCGGCCACTGTGCCGCCATAGGGCTGCCGGTTAAAGTAGTACTCCAGCAGCTCCGTGACCGCCTGTGTCATCGTCTCATCGGTCGGGATACTGCCGTCGTCCTTGAGGATATGCTTGAGGCACTCCGGTTTTTCTGTGACGTTGCCACCCGTATAGGTGGCAAAAAGGCGGCTTAAATGATCCTTGACGTCCCTAAACCGGCGCTCAATGATCTTAGCCTTGGCGTTGCGGACGATGGCGTTGGTCATCTTAATGCCCAACCGCTCAAATACAGGCGGGGGGGCATATACCTCCTTGCCGTCTTTAGGTCGCTTGGCCCGATGCCCTAACCCACCAATGTCGTGGGTTAGAAACTCGCGGCCATTGTCCACATAGATATTGTCCGGGATGCCATACTGCAGGATGCCCTTGCGCAGGGCGATCAATGTCGCCTGTGAGCACGGCGCGTCCGTGATGTAGCAGCCCGTAAATATGCCAGATCTGGCATCAAAAAATGCGGTCAGATACAAGCGGTGCTTGGTGCCGTCCGCCCGCTTGGAAATCACATCAAACGTGTGGTTATCCGCGATCCACCACTCATTACTCGCCATATCGTCGTATACACGGCGGATATATGGGGCGCAGCGGTCTCTGTATGCCTTTTGGCCCTCGCGGCCCAGCACCTTGACCGGCATCGGCACATCCGTATGCAGGTGCCGCGTGAAGGTCTCGTAGCTCGGTATCGTATCATATAACTCCGGCAGCTCCGCGCTGATCCAGAGCTTGGTGTACTCATAGCAGCGTCTGGCTGGATGTTGTGCCTCATCCAGCCAGAACGACAAAAACGCCTGCCAGACGGTCTCATTAATGCTGCTCTGGCCCTTGCGGCACTTGCCGCGCTTATCGATCAGGCCGTCGAGATTGTCCTCCCGGACGGCCCTCCACTTGCGGTAGAGGATATCCGTGGAGATCGCCTCACCCGGATGCTGCAGGTTGTATAGCAGCACATACTGCTCGTCCACCTGCGTCTTGCTGGCTCCCGGCTGGCTGCGGTAATCCTGCCACTCTGCCACCACTTGCCTCCAGTGCGCAATCTCCTCGCGCTCGGCCTCGCTGTATGTATCCAGCGGCTTGGCCTCGGCCTTATGGGCCGGTGGCAGCGCTGTGGGCCGGTGCTGCTTAATGTACTTATCTTGCAGCGGCGCGTCGAGCGAGCTGAGCGGGATCAGGTACTTGGGCCGGTTGTTGGCGTTGAGCGTCCGATCCGCCTTGATCTTATCCTCCTTGATGAGCCGCTTAATGTACTGCGGGCTGCAGTGTCTGATTGCTGCAACCTCGTTTACCGTCAGCATTGTCTCCATTGATATCTCACCTACCTATTGACCTGCCATCATCAGGCGCTGGGCGGTCATTCCCTGCGCGACGGCCTGCTATGGCCGTTTCGGCTGTTTTGTGGTATAATTTTATGTAATTGATTTATGAGAGGTGTTTGTATGGACGATGAGATGCTTATGCCGCTATTTATGCCTAACAAGCTTTGCTCAGAGGCAAGCCGTGCTTTGGCCGACCCGCTGCGTCAATACATCCAAGATAACGATTTTGTTGCTATGTTAAGGCTGATTTTTGGCGCTAAGCTGTTTATCCCAATTGTCGATACCTATCGATACACTCGCACATATGAGCAGGGGCTAGTAACGGCGGAGTATCTGATGGATACCTTGACGGATCATGCTCTCCAGATTACAGCGGCGGAGTGGCATAACTGGATGGCACATTTCCTGTACTTACAACTCCAAATGCTCGACTACCTAAATCAATGGGATAATTATGTCGTCTGTTATGATCAGGTCAAGCAAGCGATTAATGTCGGTCAACTTGATCCAAAATATGACTACCTATTTATGCCTAGACGCTACGAGATCATCCAGCGCAAATTGCAAAAACAGCAACAGGGTCATAAGCTGGGTAACCTCTTACGCCATCAGCAAGGACAGCTGAGTCAAGATGAGATAGACTATCGCTTCCGTCGTGTTATGGATTTACTGGATCATGCAGTTGCAACACAGAGTGGCTCCCTCTGGTTTTAACGCTTTATTCGTCCCCAGCTATGACCGTTTGGGCTGTTGGGACTCCAAGTTGCGTACTGTCTTAATTGTCTCCTTGATGTCATCAGCTGTTACCGCATAGAGTAGATGCTCGGCGGCCTTGCCCTCCGATTGGGCGAGGTGCCGCTCGCGTACCAGTGCGCTGACCGCATAATTAGTAATCCTCATCCGCTCTATCTCATGCCCCAGTCTATTGATCTCCCTATAGATCAGGGATAGGGTTGCGTCGGATAAGAGAGCGGCACCTTGGCAGTAGTCTGCTACCAGATTGGTGTAATCCTCATAGATATTGCGATAGATTGTGCAGTCATTTTGCGGGCAGTCCCGGAGTAAGCTATCGCCGATCCGCCGCGCCATATTGCTGATCTGATAATAGT
>OJNP01001444.1_pt1 | contig 11887 bp, 7 predicted proteins | sample 1597921 | NCBI WGS metagenome assembly OJNP01 (sample SAMN01915213, study PRJEB22387) | human gut metagenome | isolation source: stool | host: Homo sapiens | place: USA | reverse complement strand
TGGTGATGAGGATCTGCGATGTGGAATATGAATATCAGTATATTAACGGATATTTTGACGTGGACAAGATTTTTCACAAAGAGCACAGAAAGAATATATTTGAGGCAAATATGGTGAATCTGGTGATACTGGCTCCGGAATCAGCAGAAGTATTGAAGAGATATTCTAATGTAAAAGTTTGTGACTTTACCAGTGGATATTCTAATGAACCAGTATATGGCATGATATTTTCCGAGGAAGGCATAATGAAGAAAGTATTGTTTGAGCCGGGAGAAGAGATGTTAGCCGGAATTGCATCACAGGTACCGGGAAAGGTAGTGAAACAATAAAATCTCAGTCAGATTGTACTTTTTTGCAAAAGTAGTTGACAAATTGGTCATGTTTTTTGTAATATGACTGTTAACACATAAAGAGAAAGTGAGGTTTAATCATGGGAACAATTATTGGAGAAGGGATTACATTTGATGATGTGTTATTAGTTCCAGCATATTCAGAAGTTATTCCGAATGAAGTTAATCTGGAGACAAAGCTTACAAACAAGATTAAGTTAAACATTCCATTTATGAGTGCCAGCATGGATACAGTTACAGAGCATCAGATGGCAATTGCCATGGCACGTCAGGGAGGAATTGGTATCATTCATAAGAATATGTCCATTGAGGCCCAGGCAGAAGAAGTAGACAAGGTAAAACGTTCAGAGAACGGTGTTATTACAGATCCTTTCTATCTTTCCCCAGAACATACCTTACAGCAGGCAGAAGACCTGATGGCGAAGTTCCGTATCTCTGGTGTACCAATCACAGAGAACGGTAAATTAGTCGGAATTATTACAAACCGTGACTTAAAGTTTGAGACAAACTTTAATAAGAAGATTAAAGAGTCTATGACTTCCGAAGGTTTAGTTACTGCAAAAGAGGGAATTACTTTAGAAGAAGCAAAACAGATTCTTGGCAAAGCAAGAAAAGAAAAATTACCTATCGTAGATGATGATTATAACTTAAAAGGTTTAATTACAATTAAGGATATCGAGAAGCAGATTCGTTATCCATATTCCGCTAAGGACAGCAATGGCCGTCTTCTCTGTGGTGCAGCAGTAGGATGTACTCCAGACATCTTAAACCGTGTAGACGAGCTTGTTAAGTCCCATGTAGACGTTATCGTTATTGATACCGCTCACGGACATTCCGCTAACGTATTGAAGACATTTGCTTTAGTTAAAGAGAAGTATCCTGACTTACAGGTTATCGCGGGTAACATCGCAACAGCAGAAGGAACAAAGGCCATGATCGAATGTGGTGTTGATGCTGTTAAGGTTGGAATCGGACCTGGTTCTATCTGTACGACTCGTGTAGTTGCAGGTATCGGTGTTCCACAGATTACCGCTGTTATGGATTGTTACGAGATGGCAGATAAGTATAACATTCCAATCATCGCAGACGGTGGAATTAAGTTCTCTGGTGATGTTACAAAGGCTATCGCAGCCGGAGCGAATGTTGTAATGCTTGGTGGACTTCTTGCAGGTTGTGACGAGAGCCCAGGAGAATTTGAGTTATATCAGGGAAGAAAATATAAAGTATACCGTGGAATGGGCTCACTGGCAGCTATGGAGAACGGAAGTAAAGACCGTTACTTCCAGGCTAACGCTAAGAAGTTAGTACCAGAAGGTGTAGAAGGCCGTGTAGCTTATAAAGGTAAATTGGAAGATACCATCTTCCAGCTCGTTGGAGGATTACGTTCCGGTATGGGATATTGCGGAGCGAAGACGATTCAGGAATTAAAAGAGAAGGGACAGTTTGTAAAGATTACAGCAGCTTCCTTAAAAGAGAGTCATCCTCATGATATTCATATCACAAAAGAAGCACCAAACTATAGTGTAGAATAATAAGAACGCAAAGGCTGCGCAGATGGGGTTTAGCTCTATCTGCGCAGTTTTTTTATCGTCTTCCTATTATGAAGTCAGGTGTAGAATTTAAGCAGTATTCTGAAGAAAGCAGTCATTGAATATTTCATAGAAAGAAGGGATTCGATGTTTTTTTCCAGCGGACAAAAGCAGGTCTGGATGAAAAATAGAGTGAGGAAGAGAAAAAAGTCTGGGAAAAAACGAAAAGGGAGAAAACAAATATCAAATAAAAGACAATTGGCAATTACAATACTTTTTCTGGCAGTATTTATTTCTATTTTACATAGTAGCTTTCTTTGGAAACCAAATAGCGTGTCAGGAATTTCACCAAAGCAGGAAGAGGGAAGTGATGTTGGAAGCCGTGTACTTCCCGCGGAGGATGGCCCTTGTGGCAGACCAGAGATTACAGAAGATTTTTTAGATAAGAATCCGTATAGCCGAAGTGGAATTGCTTTAAGGAAGGTAAAGGGAGTCGTTATCCACTATGTGGAAAATCCGGGCAGTACGGCAAAAGAGAATCGGGATTATTTTAATAATCTGCAAAACACGCATCTTACCAAGGCAAGTAGTCATTATATTGTTGGTTTAGATGGAGAGGTTATTCAATGTATTCCGCAGAGCGAAATTTCTTATGCATCAAATAACCGGAATAAAGATACGATTTCGATTGAGTGCTGCCATCCAAAGAAAAACGGGAAGTTTAATGACAAAACATATAATTCGGCTGTGCGCCTTACAGCGTGGATTTGCAAGACGTATGGTTTATCTTCCCAAAATGTGATTCGTCATTATGATGTTACCGGAAAGATGTGTCCGAGATATTATGTAAAACATGAGCAGGCATGGAAAGATTTTTGCAATAAAGTGCAGGAATGTCTGGAAAAAGATTGATTATAATAGAAAAATGAGATATGATATTTAATTGTGAGTACCTATACCCATGAACACTTAGATTGTTAATTTGCAGGAAATGATAAGATGTAATTCATAAAGGGTATAAACGATAGAAGAAAAAGGAAAGGGATGAAACAATGAGTTATAAAGTAGGTGTAATCCGAGGAGACGGAATCGGTCCGGAAATCGTGGCAGAGGCACTTAAAGTATTAGATAAAGTGGCAGAAAAATATAACGAAACGTTTGATTACACAGATATCCTTCTTGGCGGTGCATCCATTGATGCAACAGGAAAGCCTCTTACAGAAGAAGCATTAGAGACAGCAAAAAGCTGTGATGCCGTACTGATGGGTTCTATCGGTGGTAATACAACAACTTCTCCATGGTATAAGCTTCCGGCAAACTTAAGACCAGAAGCAGGACTTCTGGCTATCCGTAAAGGACTTGGATTATTTGCCAATATGAGACCGGCATATCTTTATGAAGAGTTAAAAGACGCCTGCCCATTAAGAGAAGACATTATCGGAGACGGTTTTGACCTTGTCGTTATGAGAGAGTTAACAGGTGGTCTTTACTTTGGAGAAAGAAAGACATTTGAAGAAGATGGAGTGACAAAGGCTGTTGATACCCTTACATACAGTGAGGAAGAGATTCGTCGTATCGCTATCCGTGGTTTTGATATTGCTATGAAGAGAAGAAAGAAAGTAACAAGCGTAGATAAGGCCAATGTACTTGATTCTTCCCGCTTATGGAGAAGGGTTGTCAACGAAGTTGCAAAAGACTACCCGGAAGTAGAGTTAGAGCATATGTTAGTTGATAACTGTGCCATGCAGTTAGTGAGAGATCCTAAGCAGTTCGACGTTATCCTTACAGAGAACATGTTTGGTGACATTTTATCTGATGAGGCAAGTATGGTAACTGGTTCTATCGGAATGTTATCTTCTGCAAGTTTAAAAGAAGGAAGCTTCGGTTTATATGAGCCAAGCCACGGTTCTGCACCAGATATCGCAGGACAGGATATCGCCAATCCAATCGCAACCATCCTTTCTGCATCTATGCTTCTTCGTTATTCTTTCAATATGGATGAGGCAGCAGATGCTGTAGACAATGCAGTAAAACAGGTATTAAAAGATGGATACCGTACTGTAGACATCATGTCTGAAGGAATGACAAAGGTTGGATGTAAAGAGATGGGAACTCTTATCGCAGAACGTATCTAGATGTAGTTGAAAGTTATTTAGAATTGTATCGGATAAGGGCATATTCAATGGAAGAAGTATCTACATTGGATAAATAATTTATATTTTAGAAAATGAAGATTTCATTTCTAAGTGAATCATTGGAGGTTAATTATGAATAGTGACCACGTAAAAAAAGGAATGCAGCAGGCACCACATCGTTCCCTGTTTAATGCATTAGGTTATACAAAAGAAGAGATGGAAAGACCTTTAGTAGGTATCGTAAGCTCCTACAACGAGATCGTTCCAGGACATATGAATCTTGACAAAATCACACAGGCTGTAAAGATGGGTGTTGCTATGGCTGGTGGTACACCAGTTGTATTCCCTGCAATTGCTGTATGTGACGGTATTGCTATGGGACATACTGGAATGAAGTATTCCTTAGTAACAAGAGAGTTAATCGCAGATTCCACAGAATGTATGGCAAAAGCTCATCAGTTTGATGCTTTAGTTATGATTCCAAACTGTGATAAGAACGTACCTGGACTTTTAATGGCAGCAGCACGTATCAATGTACCAACTGTTTTTGTAAGTGGCGGTCCAATGTTAGCAGGACACGTTGATGGAAGAAAGAGAAGTCTTTCTTCTATGTTTGAGGCAGTAGGTGCTTATGAAGCTGGTAAAATGACAGCAGAAAAGGTAGAAGAATACGTTAACAAAGTATGTCCTACCTGTGGTTCCTGCTCTGGTATGTACACAGCCAACTCCATGAACTGTATGACAGAGGTTCTTGGTATGGGGCTTCGGGGTAATGGTACAATTCCAGCCGTATATTCCGAGAGAATCCGTCTTGCAAAACATGCAGGTATGAAGGTTATGGAATTACTGAAAAATAATGTACGCCCAAGCGACATTATGACAAAGAAAGCTTTCTTAAACTGCTTAACAGTAGATATGGCACTTGGATGCTCTACAAATACAATGCTTCACCTCCCTGCAATCGCACATGAAGCAGGCGTAGAACTGAACATGGATATTGCGAATGAAATCAGTGCAAAAACACCAAACCTCTGCCATCTTGCACCAGCAGGACCAACTTATATGGAAGACTTAAACGAAGCTGGCGGTGTATATGCTGTTATGAATGAACTTAGCAAAAAAGGACTTCTTTACGAAGACCAGATTACTGTAACAGGAAAGACAGTAGGAGAGAATATCAAAGACGTTCATAACTTAAACCCAGAAGTCATTCGTCCAATCGACAACCCTTACATGGCACAGGGTGGAATCGCTGTCTTAAAGGGAAATATCGCACCAGATACTGGTATCGTAAAACAGTCTGCCGTTGTTCCTGAAATGATGGTACATGAAGGACCTGCAAGAGTATTTGATTGTGAGGAAGATGCAATCAAGGCAATCAAAGGTGGCGACATTGTTCCTGGTGATGTTGTTGTTATCCGTTACGAAGGACCAAAGGGTGGACCTGGAATGAGAGAAATGTTAAATCCTACTTCTGCAATTGCAGGAATGGGACTTGGCGATTCTGTAGCATTAATTACAGATGGACGTTTTTCCGGTGCTTCCAGAGGAGCTTCTATCGGACATGTATCCCCAGAAGCAGCCGTTGGAGGACCAATTGCTTTAATTGAAGAGGGAGATATCATCAAGATTGATATTCCAAACAACAGCTTAAATGTTGATGTTTCTGATGAAGAATTAGCAAAGAGAAAAGAAAAATGGCAGCCAAGAGAGCCTAAAATTACAGATGGTTACCTTCGCCGCTATGCTGCTCTTGTTACTTCTGGAAACAGAGGCGCAGTTTTAGATGTTGACCAGTTAAAATAATTGGAAAGGGTATATTTATAATGAAGCAGGTACTTAATGGTTCAGAAATCGTATTAGAGTGTTTAAAAGAGCAGGGGGTAGACACCGTTTTCGGTTATCCGGGCGGAGCGATTTTAAATATTTACGATGAATTATATAAACAGAGTGACAAAATCCATCATGTTCTTACTTCTCATGAGCAGGGAGCTTCCCATGCAGCAGATGGTTATGCCAGAGCAACTGGTAAAGTAGGAGTATGTATGGCTACATCCGGTCCGGGGGCAACAAACCTCGTGACCGGGCTGGCAACTGCCTACATGGATTCCATTCCAGTCGTAGCGATTACAGCAAACGTTGGTGTCAGCCTTCTTGGAAAGGATTCTTTCCAGGAGATTGATATCAAAGGTGTAACAATGCCAGTAACAAAACATAACTATATTGTAAAAGATATTGAAAAACTTGCGGATACCATCCGTGAGGCATTCCAGATTGCACAGTCAGGAAGAAAAGGCCCGGTTTTAGTAGATATTACAAAAGATGTCACAGCAGCAAAGACATATTTTGAATCTATGGAACCAGCCGTGATTCACCCAGTCTGTGAGACAATCAAAGAAAAGAGTGTCAAAGAAGCAATCGAGATGATTGAGGCAGCAAAACAGCCATATGTTCTTCTTGGTGGCGGATGTACATTATCCGATGCCAGTGAACAGGTAAGAGAGTTTGTAAAGAAAATTGATGCCCCAGTTTGTGATACACTTATGGGGAAGGGTGTTTTTCCAGGAGAGGATCCAGCCTATACAGGAATGTTGGGAATGCATGGAACGAAGACTTCGAATATCGGGGTATCCCAATCAGACTTACTCATTGCAATCGGTACACGTTTCAGCGACCGTGTTTATGGTAATGCCAAGACATTTGCCAGCAGAGCAAAAATCATTCAGATTGATATCGATCCTGCTGAGGTAAATAAAAATATTTTAATTGATACTGCAATTATCGGTGATGTAAAGGCAGTTCTTACTATTTTAAATAGAAGACTTTCCCAGCAGCACCATGAAGCCTGGATGCAGGAAATTCAGGATATGAAAGCAAAATATCCGATGACTTATCATCAAGAACGTCTTTCAGGTCCAGGACTTATTGAGAAGATTTACGAGCTTACCGAGGGAGATGCGATTATCACAACAGAAGTTGGACAGCATCAGATGTGGGCAGCCCAGTATTATAAATACGAACGCCCTCGTCAGTTCCTTACTTCCGGTGGACTTGGAACAATGGGATACGGCCTTGGCGCAGCAATCGGTGCCAAATGCGGATGCCCAGATAAAGTTGTTGTAAATATCGCAGGAGATGGCTGTTTCCGTATGAATATGAATGAGATTGCAACTGCAACCCGTTCAGAGATTCCGGTAATTGAAGTAGTTGTAAACAATCATGTGCTTGGTATGGTTCGCCAGTGGCAGAATCTTTTCTATGGGGAAAGATATTCCTCCACAACACTCTATGATAAAGTAGACTTTGTAAAACTTGCAGAAGCAATGGGTGCAAAGGCAAAACGCGTAGAGACAATTGAAGAATTTGAAGCTGCTTTCAAAGAAGCGGTTGCTTCTAATGAACCATATCTCCTTGACTGTATCATCGACAGTGATGATAAAGTATGGCCGATGGTAGCGCCAGGCGGTTCTATCAGCGATGCTTTCAATGAAGAAGACTTAGAGAAACAAAAACAGGAAGAATCTAAATAAATGAAAGGAAGTTATAATGATGTTTCAGTATAAATGCTTAAATCCAATTTCTCCATGTGGAACTTCTCTTTTTACAGAAGAATATAAGCAGGTAGAAGAATTACAGAAAGCCGATGCTGTATTAGTAAGAAGTGCAGCAATGCATGATATGCAGGATGTGCCGAATCTTTTAGCTGTTGCAAGAGCAGGAGCTGGTGTAAACAACATCCCTATCGCAGATTATTCTGAAAAAGGAATCGTTGTATTTAACACGCCAGGAGCCAATGCAAATGGTGTAAAAGAGATGGTTATCGCAGGAATGTTATTAGCATCCCGTGACTTAATCGGTGGAAATAAATGGGTAGAAGAGAACAAAGAAGACCCTAACATCACAAAGGCAATGGAAAAAGCCAAAAAAGCATTTGCCGGAAGAGAAATCCAGAACAAAAAGATTGGTGTTATTGGTCTTGGAGCAATCGGTGTTCTCGTAGCCAATGCTGCACACAACCTCAACATGGAAGTTTACGGATATGACCCATTCTTGTCTGTAAAGTCCGCATGGAACTTATCAAGAGCCGTTCATCATGTATCTTCTATTGATGAAATCTTTGAAAATTGTGATTTCATCACAATCCATGTTCCACTGTTAGACAGCACAAAGAACATGATTAGTGCAGAAGGCATTGCAAAGATGAAAAAAGATGCCGTTATCTTAAACTTTGCACGTAACGGTCTTGTAGATGAAGATGCTTTAGTTGCAGCATTAGACAATGGTAAGCTGGCACATTATGTAACAGACTTCCCTACACCAAAGGTAGCAGGAGTAAAGGGGGTTATCGCATTCCCTCATCTTGGGGCATCCACAGAAGAATCCGAAGATAACTGTGCAGAGATGGCAGTAGACCAGCTTATGGATTATCTGGAGAATGGTAATATCACAAACTCTGTAAACTACCCAAACACACAGCTTGGTGTATGCCAGACACAGGGACGTATTGCTATTTTACATAGAAATATTCCAAACATGCTGACTCGTTTCACAGGTGCATTTGCAAAAGACAATATCAACATCACAGAAATGAGCAACAAGACAAAAGGCGATTATGCTTACGCAATCTTCGATGTGGATTCTGTAATTACAGAAGAATCTGTACAGCATATTATAGATATTGAAGGTGTACTTAAGGTAAGAGTGGTTAAATAATTATAATAATATACATCAAAAATAACTGTCCAGAGCAATATGGCTTTGGATAGCTATTGAAAATAAAAAACAGGAATAAACCCATAGTTATTTTACACAGAAAGGTGACATAGGAAAATGGATCAGAAATTAAAAGTAGGTATCCTTGGTGGTACAGGAATGGTTGGACAGAGATTTATCTCTCTTTTAGAGAATCACCCTTGGTTTGAAGTAGTAGCAATCGCAGCAAGTCCACGTTCTGCAGGAAAAACATATGAGGAAGCAGTAGGCGGAAGATGGAAAATGCAGAAAGCGATGCCGGAAGCTGTAAAGAATATCGTGGTAATGAACGTAAACGAAGTAGAAAAAGTAGCTTCTGAAGTAGACTTCGTATTCAGTGCTGTAGATATGAGCAAAGAAGAAATCCGTGCGATTGAGGATGCTTACGCAAAGACAGAAACACCTGTAGTTTCTAACAACAGCGCACATAGATGGACACCAGACGTACCAATGGTAGTACCTGAAATTAACCCAGAACATTTTGAGGTAATCGAGGCACAGAAAAAACGTCTTGGAACAAAGAAAGGTTTCGTAGCAGTAAAACCAAACTGTTCCATCCAGAGCTACGCTCCAGCACTTTTTGCATTAAAAGAATTTGGTCCTAAGGAAGTTGTGGCAACAACATACCAGGCAATCTCCGGAGCAGGAAAGACATTTAAAGACTGGCCGGAAATGGTAGAGAATATCATCCCATTTATCGGAGGAGAAGAAGAAAAATCCGAGCAGGAACCATTAAGATTATTTGGTAAAGTTGTAGATGGTAAGATTGAAAAGGCAGCCGCTCCATTAATCACAACACAGTGTATCCGTGTACCTGTACTTGATGGACATACAGCAGCCGTATTCGTAAACTTTGAAAAGAAACCAACCAAAGAGCAGCTGATCGAAAAACTGGAAAGTTTCAAAGGCTTCCCGCAGGAAGCAGAGCTTCCGAGTGCACCGAAGCAGTTCATCCGCTATATGACAGAAGACAACCGTCCGCAGGTGAAACTGGATGTAGATTATGAGAACGGAATGGGAATTTCTATCGGACGACTCAGAGAAGATTCCCTTTACGATTATAAATTTATCGGACTTTCCCACAATACAGTCCGCGGTGCGGCAGGAGGAGCTGTTCTCTGTGCTGAGACACTGACTGCAAAAGGCTTTATCACAAAGAAATAGCTTTTGCAGGAAAGTTTAAAAGAAGTTAACTTTTCTTTCTTCTGATTCAGTGGTAGAATGAAATTATACCAGTGTAAAGGAAGAGTGAAGGTGGGCTAATATGAAAAAAGAAATGCAGAACTATACACAGAACAGAGAACTGTCCTGGCTGAAGTTCAATCAGAGGGTACTGGAGGAAGCAAAGGATTCTTCAGTACCCCTTCTTGAAAGAATGAAGTTTGTATCCATTTTTACAAGCAACCTGGATGAATTTTTTATGATCCGCGTAGGAAGCCTGTATGATATGTCGCTTACGGATAACAGCACGATCGACAGCCGTTCGGGGATGAATCCGAAAGAGCAGCTGGATGCAATCTTTGCGGCTGTAGCACCATTGTATAAAGAGCGGGACAAGACTTACTCGGAGATCAAGAAGCTGCTGAATCCATACGGTGTCTGTGGACTATCGATAAAAGAGCTGGAGCAGCAGGAAAAGAAGTATGTGAAAAAGTACTTCAAAGACCAGATCCTACCGATCCTGTCTCCACAGATCGTGGATGCCAATCATCCATTCCCACATCTGCTCAATAAGGAACTGTATGTGATCGCAAGTCTGAAGCAGAATGGAACTTCCATGATTGGAATCGTACCGGTTCCACAGTTTGTGTCAGACATTTTATATCTTCCGGGCCATGATATCCGTTATATCCGTATGGAAAAGGTGATCATGGAATATCTGGATGTGGTGTTCGACAAATACGAGGTATCGAACAAGAATTATATCTGTGTGACAAGGAATGCAGATGTGTCGCCGGACGATGAGGCACTGGAGATCAATGATGATTTCCGCCTGCTGATGCAGGAAACCCTTCACAAGCGCCGCAGAATGGCAGTGGTCCGCATGGAGACAGCGGAGCCGCTGGATAAGGAACTGGAAAAGTATTTCTGTGACAAATTTAAGATCACACCGGCACAGATCTACCGGACCAAGATGCCGATGAAGCTGGATTATATTTTTTCGATTATGGATAAGGTTCCGGCATCGCTGAAACGTTCTCTGATCGACGAACCGTTTACTCCGCAGCCGTCCCGCTATCTGACGGATGGAAAAGTGATTCCGCAGGTAAAGAAAAAAGATATACTTCTTTCTTATCCGTATGAGAGTATGGATCCGTTTCTGCGTATGATCAAGGAAGCGGCTTATGATCCGACCGTTCTTACGATCAGGATCACAATCTACCGTCTGGCAAAGAAGGCACGGCTGGTAGAGTACTTATGTGCAGCGGCCGAGAACGGCAAAGAGGTTACGGTTTTGATCGAGTTGAGAGCCAGATTCGATGAGCAGAACAATATTGACTGGTCCGAACGTCTGGAAGAAGCAGGATGCCGTGTGATTTACGGATTTGAAGGTTATAAGGTGCATTCCAAGATCTGTCTGATCACTTACCGGAACCGCAACAATATCGAATACATTACGCAGGTGGGAACCGGAAACTACAATGAAAAGACAGCGACGATGTATACGGATGTGTCGCTGATCACAGCGGATAAGGGAATCGGAGAGGATGCAGCCGTCTTCTTCAAGAATATGTCCATTGGCAATCTCAATGGAAGCTATCAGCATATTATTGTTTCACCGACCAGTCTGAAACCAAAGGTGCTTTCACTGATGGACGAGGAGATCAAAAAGGGAACGAACGGACGGATCATCATGAAGATGAATTCTGTGACGGATGTAGATTTTATTCAGAAGGTTTCCGAGGCATCAAATGCAGGGGTGAGGGTGGATCTGATCGTCCGTGGGATCTGCTGTATTCTTCCTGGAGTCAAAGGGTACACAGAGAATCTCCGTGTGACCAGTATTGTCGGACGTTATCTTGAGCATCCGCGTATTTTCCTTTTTGGAACCGGAGCGGATCAGAAAATCTATATCGGTTCCGCAGATATGATGACGCGTAATACGGAAAAACGCGTGGAA
>OJNP01001440.1_pt1 | contig 11917 bp, 7 predicted proteins | sample 1597921 | NCBI WGS metagenome assembly OJNP01 (sample SAMN01915213, study PRJEB22387) | human gut metagenome | isolation source: stool | host: Homo sapiens | place: USA | reverse complement strand
GTCCATCTCCTCCGGCATGATTTTTGCCGAGCCGATATCCATGTATTTATACACCTGCATGGAATCCGCAGATATAATGGCTCCGTTTATTTTTTTCGCCAGTGCAATGGATAGCGCTGTCTTCCCGACCGCTGTCGGGCCGGTCAGAATTACCATGGGATTTGGTTTCATTGTCATACAATCCTCTTAAACTTCTTTTCAATCTCATATTTGCTCATGGAGATAATGGTCGGCCGCCCGTGCGGACAATGGTAGGGATTCTCCAGGGACAGCAGCTCGTCGATCAGCTGTTCTGCCTCCGCCCTGCTGATGGAATCGCCGCCCTTGATCGCCGCCTTGCAGGACATGGAAGCCACCTTCTCCAGGATCAGTTCCGGTGCTTCCCTGCCGCTTATGTTGGTAAAATCGTCCAGCATGTCCAGGAACATGCCTTTCATATCGACCGCCTCAAAATCGGCTGGAATCGCCGTGATGGCAAATTCCTTGCCGCCGAACGGCTCCACCTCATAACCGAACAGACGGATCTGCTCCCCGTAGCGTGTAAGCATTTCCTGTTCCTCGGCGCTCAACGTCAGAATGATCGGCGGGCTTAAGGTCTGCGAGGCAAAATTCTGTGTGCGGACGCGCGCCATGGTGCGCTCATAGAGCACTTTTTCATGGGCGGCATGCTGGTCGATAATGAACAGCTTATCCTCGTATTCAATCAGCCAGTAGGTGTCAAACACTTCGCCGATGATCCGGTGCCGGCTGGCTGCATCCGGCGTGAAAAATCCGGTGTCCGCCGCCTCGAGCGTCTGCTGCTCGTACACGAACGTGTCCGCTGTCTCCTGCGGATTCTGCGTCTCCTGCACATTCTGTGTGTCTGTCTCCGGCATATTCAGATTCTCCGGCGTATTCAGATTCTCCGGTGTATCAGGAGTTCCCTGCACGACCTCTGCCTTAGGAATCGGCTCCGGCTGCACATCCGGCTGTTCATCAACCGGTTTTGCCGGCTGCCCGGTATCCGCCGCCGGTATGCTTCCCGCTTCCCGTGACATCTCCTGTATCCGGCTGCCGTCTTCGGCCGAAGCAGAACCCGCAGATGCGGAATCCGCATGATAGCTGCTCTCCTCCCGCACCAGAAGCTGACGGAACACATCCAGATTTTCCGGTGTTCTGACCGGTTCCGGCGTCACGTTCTGCCCCTGCGGCAGCACCTGTGTCTGCGGCGGGATATGCAGACGTTTTGTCTCAAACGGCTCCGGCAGGCTCCCTGTAATGACCGGACGCTTTTCTTCTTTCTTTTCCTCCACCGGGACAGCCGGAATAAATTCCTTGTGAGTCAGCACATCGCGGATCGTCTGATATAGCTTCCGGTACACTTCCTCATTGTTGGAAAAACGAAGCTCCATCTTGGTCGGGTGCACATTGACGTCCAAAAGCTCCGTATCCATGGTAAAATACAGCACGCAGAACGGATACTGATGCTGCATCATAAAGCCCTTGTACGCCTCTTCCACCGCTTTGGAGAGCAGGGCGCTTTTGATGTAGCGTCCATTGATAAAATAGCTTTCGTAGCTGCGGTTTCCGCGGGAAATCATCGGTTTTCCGACAAAGCCCTTTACCGAGAAATATTCTGTCTCTGCGCAGACCGGAAGAAGCGCCGCCGTAATATCGCGCCCGTAGATATGATAGATCAGATCTTTTTCATTGGAGTTGCCGGAGGTATGCATCTTGGTCTGTCCGTTGCTGATAAACTTAAAAGAGACATCCGGATGGGACAAGGCAAGGCGCTCCATCAGGTCACTGATATAATTTCCCTCCGTCTGCGCGGTTTTTAAAAACTTTTTCCGTGCCGGCGTATTGTAAAAGAGATTTCTGACGATGAAGGTCGTGCCGTCCGGCGCGCCGATCTCATCGTTGCTCATCTCCCTTGAGCCTTCAATGACATAGCGCGTTCCGGTCAGATCGCTGTAAGTCTTGGTAATCAGCTCCACCTGCGATACGGCGGCAATGCTTGAGAGCGCCTCACCGCGGAACCCGAGCGAATGGATGCATAAAAGGTCTTCCACACTCTTGATCTTGCTGGTGGAATGGCGCAGAAACGCGAGCGGTACCTGCTCACGCTCAATTCCGCAGCCGTTATCCGTAATGCGCACGAACGTTGTGCCGCCCTCCTTGATCTCGACCGTGACGGCGGTTGCCCGGGCATCGATCGCGTTCTCGACAAGCTCCTTGACCACCGAGGACGGCCGTTCCACCTCCTCCCCGGCTGCTATTTTATCGATTGTTTCCTGTGAAAGCAGTGTTATCTGCGGCATTCCATTCCTCCCATCTGCCTTTGCCAAAGGCGCTTCCGGTTACCAGCGGTTCTTTACCTTGTTCTGAAGTTCGTATAATTTGTTTAAAGCCTCAATCGGCGTCAGATTTCCGACATCCACATTCCGCAGTTCCTCTATGATGTCATCGTCCCGCACGGTATCAAACAACGACATCTGCGTCAGATCCACCTCGTCCAGTTTTTCTTTTTTCTTTTTGCTTCCCGTATCGACGGAGATATTTCTCGCAACTTCCGTGATGTCGTTGGCACTTAATTCCTCCACGATCTCCTTGGCACGCGCAATGACGGAATCCGGCACGCCGGCAAGCTTTGCCACCTGGATACCGTAACTCTTGTCCGCGCCGCCCTTTACGATTTTGCGGAGAAATACAATGTCATCGCCCTTTTCCTTTACCGCCACGCAGTAATTGTTGACGTTGTTTAATTTGCCTTCCAGCTCTGTCAGTTCATGATAATGTGTGGCAAAAAGCGTCTTGGCACCGAGGAGCTTCGGGTTGCTGATATGCTCCACCACCGCCCAGGCGATGCTCAGCCCGTCGTAGGTGCTTGTGCCGCGCCCGATTTCATCCAAGATCAGCAGCGAGTTGGAGGTGGCGTTGCGCAGAATATTGGCAACCTCATTCATCTCCACCATAAACGTACTCTGCCCGCTGGCAAGATCATCCGACGCTCCCACACGTGTGAAAATGCGGTCCACGATACCGATCTTCGCGGATCCCGCAGGCCCATAGCTGCCAAGCTGCGCCATCAGAACGATCAGCGCCGTCTGGCGCATATAGGTGGATTTTCCCGCCATGTTCGGTCCCGTAATGATCGAGATGCGGTGATTGCCGTTGTCGAGGTACGTGTCATTGTCAATAAACATATCGTTGTTGATCATCTTCTCGACCACCGGATGACGTCCGCCCTTGATGTCAATGATGCCGTTCTCGTTGATTTTCGGACGGCAGTAATTATTCTGATCCGCGATAAGTGCGAGCGACACGAATACATCCAGACCGGCAACCGCCTTGGCGGTCCGCTGGATGCGCACAACCTCCGCAGCGATCGTACTCCGCACCTCACAGAAGAGATCGTACTCTAATGTGACAAGCTTGTCCTCCGCGCCGAGAATCATGTCCTCCAGTTCTTTTAATTCCGGCGTGATATAGCGCTCGGCGTTGGCGAGCGTCTGCTTGCGCATAAAATAATCTGGAACCAGATCCTTGTAGGAGTTGGTCACTTCCAGATAATAGCCGAATACCTTGTTATATTTGATTTTTAAATTCTTGATGCCTGTCTTTTCACGCTCTTTGGCTTCCAGTTCCGCCAGCCAGGTCTTCCCTTCCGTCTTCGCCTTGCGGTATTTATCGACATCCTCGTTGTAGCCGTCCTTGATCAGACCGCCGTCCCGCACCGAAATGGGCGGTTCCTCCATGATAGCCCGGTCGATCAGTGCGCAGAGCTCCTCCAACGTATCCATGTCCTCGCGGATTTCTCCCAGCAGCTCGCACTGAAAATCGCCCAAAAGACTCTTGATCGGCGGCAGCATGGCAATCGAACTGCGGAAGGCAATGAGATCCCTGGGATTGGCGGTCAGATATGTAACACGCGTAATCAGACGCTCCAGATCGTAGATCGGATTTAAATATTCCCGGAGTTCCTCTCTGGTAATCACGTGCTGATTCAGCTCACAGATTGCATCCTGGCGCTTCTCGATCTCCGCCTTGTCAATCAGCGGCTGTTCCACATAGGAGCGGAGCAGTCTGGCACCCATCGCCGTCTTCGTCTTGTCAAGCACCCACAGGAGCGATCCGCGTTTCTGCTTCTCGCGCAGCGTTTCCACAAGCTCCAGATTCCTTCTGGTCGAGCTGTCGATGATCATGTATTTTCCGGTGGAATACGGATGAATCACGGAAATGTTGTTGAGATCGTTCTTCTGTGTCTCGTACAGATACTTTAACAGTGCTCCCGCAGCAATCATGCCGCAGTCATAATCGGCAAGTCCCAGCGCCTCCAGACTCTTTACCTTAAAGTGTGTAAGCAGTGTTGTCTCTGCAAGCTCATCCCCAAAATACCATGTCTCCAGCGCATAAATTGTAATCTTGAGTCGATGCCTTAAATCTTCTATATCGACACCACTCATATAAAAACTTTCGTTGCATATAATTTCAGATGGCGAAAATTTTGTGATCTCATCGAAAAGCTTCCGCTCCGAATCCACCTCGGTGACATAGTAGTCTCCGGTTGAGACGTCCGCAATGGATACGCCGTAGCGGTCTGCCAGATACACGATGCACATAATATAATTGTTCTTGGATTCGTCCAGTGCCTGCATATCCAGGTTCGTTCCCGGCGTCACGATCCGGATGACCTCGCGCCTGACCAGTCCCTTTGCCAGCTTCGGATCTTCCACCTGCTCGCAGATGGCAACCTTGTGTCCGTTTGCCACAAGTTTATTTAAGTATCCCTCCACCGCATGGTACGGGATGCCGCACATCGGTGCGCGCTCCTCCATGCCGCAGTTTTTTCCGGTCAGCGTCAGTTCCAGTTCTTTGGACACCAGTTCGGCATCCTCAAAAAACATCTCGTAGAAATCTCCCAGCCGGTAAAACAGGATACAGTCTTTATATTCTTCCTTCGTCTGCAGATATTGCTGCATCATTGGTGTAAATTCAGCCACGTTGCTCCTCCATATCTCTCATAATCGCCTCTGCCACTTTCAGTCCGTCCATCGCCGCGGACATGATGCCGCCTGCATAGCCCGCGCCCTCCCCACACGGATAGATGCCGCCTGCAGCCACAAGAAGCTTCGGATCGCGCACCAGGCGCACCGGTGAGGACGTCCGGCTCTCCACGCCGGAGAGGATGGCGTCTTCCCGGTCAAAAGCCGGAATCCGGCGGCTGAATGCGTGCATCCCCTCGATAAAGGACTCTTCCAGTGCCTGCGGCAGCAGACCTCTTAAATTGCCAAGCACACATGCGCCCTTTGTGGCGCTCTCAAACGCCCCGTAAGACACCGAGGCACGATTGCTGCAATAGTCTCCAAAAAGCTGCTGCGGAATCCGCCCTTTTCCGATAGCGAATGCCCGCTCCTCGAGCATCTCCTGAAAACGGACACCGGCTAGCGGATCTTTCCCCGCAAAGTCGTCAGGAGTTACCGCCACAATAATCGCACTGTTTGCGTTTTTCCCGTCACGTCCGGAATAGCTCATTCCGTTGACCGCAAGCCTGCCCTCCTCGGAGGATGCGTTTACCACATATCCGCCCGGACACATGCAGAAGGAATACACGCCTCTGCCGTTTGCGAGGTTCGCTGTCACTTTGTAGGGGGCTGCCGGAAGTTCGTGTGCATGCAGCGCTCCATATTGCTGCAGATTCATCATCTCCTGCGGGTGTTCCACGCGGAAACCAACCGCAAACGCTTTTGCCTCCATGACAAGATCCTGCTTCTGATACAGCATCCCAAACGTGTCCCGCGCACTGTGACCGATTGCAAGAACGAGTCTGGAAGTCTCGATCCACTCCTTGTGGTTGACCTCAACAAACATCTTTCCGTCCGCTTCCCTGCGGTAATCTGTCATACAACTCTCAAAGCAAAACCTGGCGCCGCGCGCTTCCATCGTCTGCCGCATGTTTTTGATGACTCCGGCAAGAATATCCGTTCCGATGTGCGGTTTGTTTTCGTACAGAATCTGCTCCGGCGCTCCGAATTTTACAAAGGTTTCCAGAACAAACCGGTTCCTGCCGGTGGGATCCTTGACCAGTGTATTTAATTTGCCGTCCGAAAAAGTTCCTGCGCCGCCCTCTCCGAACTGCACGTTGGAAACCGTATCCAACACTCCACTCTCCCAGAAGCGCTCCACATCCTTTGTGCGCTCCGTCACTGAACGCCCGCGCTCAAGGACAACGGGTGCACAGCCGCTCATCGTGAGCGCATACGCGCAGAAAAGTCCCGCAGGGCCCGCACCGACAATCACCGGCGGGATGGACGGCGTTGGCGAAACCGCCCCGGGCAGATGATAACCGGTCTGCTTTACGATCGTAACATTCGGATCGTTTGCCCTTTTTATGATTTTCTCTTCTCCGGAAGTGGAAACCTCCACGGAATACACCAACGACAGTTCCGGTTTCTTTCTCGCGTCAATGGATTTTCTGATAATCCGGTAGCGAAGTTCCTGGCCTCCCGAAAGTCCCAGACGTTTTCTGATTTTCTGTTCCAGTGCTGCCGCATCGTGATGCAGCGGCATTTTTATCTGATTGATCCGTATCATCTCTGTTCTGACATTCCTTCCTCTGCTGCATGCATCCCCGCCACAAAGCCGCTCGACCACGCCCACTGCAGATTGTAACCGCCGCAGGTGCCGTCAATATCAATGACCTCGCCCGCAAAATAGATACCGTCTGCCAGCTTTGACGCAAGCGTTGTGGCTTCAATCTCCTCCGTGTCAACGCCCCCTGCGCATACCTGCGCCGCTTCCATTCCGTTGCTTCCGGTAATATCAACCCGGAAATTCTTGACACACTTCACCAGCCGGTGCAACGTGGCGCGTGCCACCTCCCCGGCATAGAGTTCCGACCGTATGCCAGCTTCGGAGAGCAGTACCTCGCTCAGCTTTCTGTTAAAGAGACCGATCAGTGCCTCCCCGGCGCTCTTGCCATGTGTATTCTCGTAGAAGCGCTCTGACAGCAGGTCAAAAAACTCCTTGTCCGTAAGATCCGGCGCAAAATCAATCAGCACATAGGGGTGCTTTTCGTCCGCGAGCGCTCTCGTCGCATAACGGCTGATCTGAAAGACCGGGATACCCGAGATTCCGGAAGCCGTAAGCTGAAGTTCGCCCCGCTCACTGCACACCGCGTCAGGATTTTCTCCCCGGGCTGTCCCACGGCTGCCTTTTGGTTGAAATTGCGCATTTTCCAGGTAGAGTGTTACCTGCATTTCTGCACGAATTCCTGCAAGTTTCTTGAAAAATGCCTGTTTTCCATGCAGTTGCACGAGAGCTGGCACCACATCTACAAAATGATGACCAAGTGCTTCTATATATGGAAATGCACTTCCGTCGCTTCCCGTCTTGGGTGCTGCCAGCAATCCGGGCGCAAAAATCACTGTTTTGGTTGAAAACGCGCCTTTTGTGGTGCGTATTTCATACCCGGTACAGGTTTTTTGAATGGATTGCAGTCCGCAGGACGTCCACAGATCAACGCCGAGGTAATCGCATTCCATGCCAAACACTTCCACGACAGACACCGCCTGCTCACTCGCCGGATAATAGTAACCGTTTTTGATCTTCGGATAGATTCCAAGCTCTTCAAACAGGCGCACGGTATCCTCCTGCCCGAACTGCTCAAAAACAGGCAGCACAAAAGCAGGGTTCTCTCCACGATAACAGGAAAGCCCCTGCACTGCATTTGTGTAATTACATTTTCCGTTGCCGGTGGATAGAATCTTTTTCCCAATCCGGTCCATGTGTTCGATCACCCGTGTTCTCGCGCCGCACCTGGCTGCACTGACCGCCGCCATAAGTCCTGCCGCGCCGCCACCGATCACCGTAACATCTATATCTGTCATTTCAACCTCTTATCTAACCGCTGTATCATTCTGTCCGTTCTTCTTAACCGTAACAATTTTACCACACAGCCCTGTAACATTCAATGAATAACTTCTCTTACGTCAGCTGGAATAGCTTTCGAGCAGATCGTACAGTTCTCTCTCATCGTCTACCGGAATTCCGTTGGAAAGCTGCTCCCTCGTCTGCACGGAAAGCCGTTCCGCACGGATGTTGGTCTCAAATAAAAGGGTTATCCCGTCCGCCTCATAGACTTTTAAGATGCCGTCGTCATCCATGCGGAGCAGATAGCGGCAGGTTTTCTGGATCTGCATGCTCTCCGCAGTTCGCTCCGTCTGTGCCACTGCGACATCTTCCGTGACCGCCTCCGTCTCCTTTGCCGTACGGATCCTTCCTGCATCAAATGCGGTTTTCCCACACAAGCCTCCGACAAGCAGCATCACTGCCGCAAAAAGGCAAATACCTATCGTCCGTTTCATAATGTCCTCCCATTCTCTGCGATAAGTATCTGCCAGTTCTTTCCTTTTTATTCAATTAACGCAAAAGATGCATCTTCCGCGCGAGTTTTACAAGCGTTCTGCCTTTCGGGAAGCGCAGGATTTCCTGCTCGGTCAGTCCCTTAAGCATCAAAAGCAGCGTCGCGTAGGTAAAGACGCCTGCAACAATCGATACAAGCGTTGCGATCAGATTGCTCCGAAGCAGATAGAGGAACAGACGGTAAACAAGCCATACCACCACGCCCATTCCAGCCGCTGAAACCGCCGGCACGAAAAACGTGCGCCGCACTTCCTGACGGTATCCGCTGTAACGGCGGATCGAGCGCGCATTTAGAATACACATGATCAGTCCGAAGCATGCATTTGCGATGATCACCGCAAAAATGTTCAGATCCAGCCCAAGCATCAGCGCCACCAGAATGATCAAGTGAAGCGCCAGTGCAATCACTGCATTCTTGATCGGCTCCTTCATCCGATTCATCCCCTGCAGCAGACCGTTGGAAAGGGTCGACAGGGAGAAGAAAATGATGGCCACGGAACCGGTCTGCAGCATTCTTGCCGCAAGCTCGGAGGAATCACCAAACAGCATCTGAAGAATCGGGGAGGCAAGCACGCCCATTCCGACTGCACACGGGAATGCCACGACCATGATAAAGCGTGTGGCAAGCCCGATCTGCCGTTTCGCCTCGCCTCGTTTTCCGCTCGCATAAGCAGCAGAGAGCGCCGGCACACTCGATGCCGCAAGGGAGGATGCAATGGCCAGCGGCACATTGATTAACACCTGGTATTTTCCGGTATAGATACCGTTCCAGGTACCGTAGTCCGTCTTGGAATATCCCTGCCATGCCGCGATATTCTTGTAGACCGCCTGGTCAATGGTGGCGTTGCAGTTGTAGATCGTGCTGCTCACCAGCACCGGAATAATGGTGATGATCAGCAGTTTAAAAATCTCTCCGTACGAATCTGCGCTTGTCTTTCGCTCCTTGCGAAGCGTCTTTTTAAACACCCGCAGATAGACAACAAGGACAAAACCCGCAAACAGCAGCGCACTCAGCGCTCCGGCAGCGGTTCCGATCGTTCCGCCCGCCGCACCGTAGGCTGCGCCGTAATCCTCGGCATTGCCTAAAAGCGCTCCGGCTTTGGAACCGTAGGAAAAAAGGACATACGCCGCCCACACGCTGACAATCGCATTTACAATCTGCTCTAAGATCTGGGATACGGCACTCGGCATCATCGTGCCAAGTCCCTGGAAAAAGCCTCGCATCACACCTAAGACCGCAACAATTACAAGAACCGGCACTAAAACCTTTAACGCAAAGATACCAAGTGGGGTTCTAAGCAGCGTACCCGTAATAAAATCCGCTCCGAAATAGAGAATTGCCGCGGCAGCGGTTCCGGACACCAGCGCAAAAATCAGCGCGCACTTTAAGATGCGGTAGACATTGCGTCTTCTGCCCTGTGAGATATTTGCCGAGACAAGTTTGGATACCGCGAGCGGCAGGCTGTAGGACGAAATAATTAACAAAATATTATAGATGGTATAGGCACTGCCATAATAGTCGTTGCCGGTATCCCCAATAATCGCCGTCAGCGGCATGCGGTAAATCAGTCCGATCACACGGCTGATCAGCGAAGCCGCCGCGAGGATTGTGCCCTGCGCCAGAAAACTTGTCGTATTTTTCCTTTTTTTATTGCCCATAAAAGTACCTCAAATCCTTTCGGAAGCGCCACGGCGCCGCCGTTCGTTAATCACGCGAGATGTTCATCTCCTCCAGAATCTGTCTCTGCTTCGGCTCCATGACTGCCGCGTCCTCCGGCGTCATGTGGTCATACCCGAACAGATGAAGCATGCTGTGCACGATCAGAAACGCAAATTCCCTGCGCTCGCTGTGTCCGTAGGCGGCAGCCTGCTCTCTCACCCGGTCCACCGAGATGACAATGTCTCCCAGCATGATCTCCCCGGTATCCGGATTAAAATTATCCTCATAATCCTCTTCCAACGCCGAGAAATCGCCCGCCTGCTCATAGGAGAGCATCGGGAAAGACAAAACGTCCGTCGGCGCATCAATCTGCCGGTACATCCGGTTGATCTCATGAATTCCTTCATTGTCCGTCAGCGTCAGATTCACTTCCGCCTCATAAGGAAAACCTTCATGGTCGATGGTAAAAGCGACAACCTCGCCCGCCAGCGCTTCATAATCAAATGTAAATGGCACATCCACTTCGACTTCTAAATTCAGGCTCATACCAGTAATGCCTCCTCGTTCACAAGATATTCCCGTATTTTCAAAAACATATTCATGCTAAGCCCGGAACGGTCATACAGCCCCGCGGCAGAATATTCATTCAAGGTCTGATAGATCACCATATCCTGGTTCCAGTTGCTGCCAACGGTATCCTCATCCAGAACCTCCAGTTTTTTCAACAGCCCGTCCACCATATGTACAATCGCCGACTCGATGGTGGATGGCAGGGCTTCTTCCCCGTTGTATTCCCCGATAATGCGGATTACCTTCTCCGGGAAGCAGGCTCTCTGTGCCATTTTCACACCGTTTTTTGCAAGCGGTGCGCCCTCCAGTACGCCGATACGGTAATACATCCCCGCGGCGCTGCACACACGTTCGTCTGCCCCGACCACAGCAGCACATCGCGCCGCCACAAGCATCACCCGCCTTGCATGGCTGTAGTCTGCCCTGGAAAAACTCGCCAGCTCCCGCGCCAGCGGATAGGATTCATCGGTGATGTCGACCATGACCTCATCGACTTCCGCATTTCTTGCATCCGCCAGCTTCCGGTAGCACAGATGCAAAAACAAAAAGACGACCACACCATCCGCCACGGCAGATACCATGATCCGGACGCTGATCTCCCGGTAGGTCAGATAGTAGAACAGAACCGGAAGAAGCATGCCTGCCATGCCGGCAAACCATTCATACCAGAACTGCTTTTTGCTGTTTTCCACTGCGTCCGCTGCCACCGCTCCGATCAGAACCAGCAGGATATACATGGAGAATTCCTGGATGGTTCCACCACACAAAAGACCGAGCAGGCTGCAGAAAAAGAGTCCGCTGCACAGGGAAAGCTCGATATTCCCCACACCGAGCATCAAAATGGCAGATAGCATCACAGGTCTTGAAAATTCCGGAAGTACAAGACAGACCGCCGTCACGCCAAGCGACGCCAGATACCCTGCAAAAATACGCCGGTAGCTTGTCTCACGGTTTCCCGCAATGCTCCGCTTCATCCGGCAGTGCTCCAATAAAAAGAACCACAACGCCAGAAATACCAGATTGATGATAACAAGGACGATCCACTCGTCGAGATACTGTCCCCTGATAAATGCCGCCGCTGTCGTAAACAGGATCGTTGCGGCAGACATGCCAAGCAGATATATTACTCTCTTTGCCACATAGCGATCATCCATTCGTGTTCTCTCTCCTGCTTCTCGCACCGGTTCTGCCCGCACCGGTTCTGCTCGTGTTCTTTCTCGTGCCGGACGTCTTACCGGCGCGCTTCTCATAATCCTCGTATGCCTTGACAATCTTCTGCACCAC
>OJNP01001438.1_pt1 | contig 11932 bp, 10 predicted proteins | sample 1597921 | NCBI WGS metagenome assembly OJNP01 (sample SAMN01915213, study PRJEB22387) | human gut metagenome | isolation source: stool | host: Homo sapiens | place: USA | reverse complement strand
CCGGCATATTCGACGCCATTCAACATGACTGAATTGCCCATGATCTACTCCTTTCGATGGAACGCGGGTTATTGAGCGTACTTTTTGAAGTTTTCAGCTTGTTCCAGAACCTCCTTGTAGACATCATCAATAGTTACGGGGGGATAGTCAAATTCATCCAGTAGCAGTATGAGGTCAACTTGCAGATTTGCCTTAATGTCATCACGGGTAGACCAGTCGGTGTATTTAGCTTTGTCATCGACAATGATCTTAATCCGCTTTGACAATTCAATCATCTTATCGTCCGGGTACTCGAACTCATACTTCTTGGCAACCGCCTTGAGAATGTCATAAAAGGCTTTTTCCTCGTAGTCAATTCCCATGCCCTTGAAGGAGTCTTTTTCCTTTTTGAGTTCTTCAAGGAGCTTCGCAAGCTGCTCCGCCACATCGTCAAGAACTTCATTAGCAAAAGCCTCATCACGACGGCGATTGTTGTACTCATCAACAACCCGCTTGAGACGGTCAGAGAACTCCATGCCCATGATACGGTTGACCTTTTTATACTCATCAATCGCCTGAGAGAGAAGCCGCTGCAATACCTTGATTTTAGTGTTCGGTAATTGGATCGCGTTGATCTTATCCAGATACTCGTCGCTGAAAATATCAACAGAGATATGCTTTCCTGTTTCAAACAATTCCTCTATACCATCAGATTGAATTGCACCTTCAAGAAGTTCACGGACGCGGGCATTCATTTGTGAAATGTCAGGGGCATCGCCCTTTGTGAGTTTGAAAAGAATAGAGCGCACAGCACAGTAGAAGTGCAGATAGTCCTTTTCTTTATCAGAGATAGCCTCACTTGAACTGCATAGGTTGAACGCTTGTTTCATGCGTTTGACTGCCGCCATAAAGCGAGTTTCCAAATCCTCCGTGAGCTGTACATACTCAACAGCACGATTGAGGCAAGCAAGCTGCTCTTTCGGTGAGCCGTTGAAGTAATCCGTGCTATTGAAGTTGTGGAACATCTGAGCCAAGACATCGAGCTGGTCTTTAACAATCGTGATAGACTGCTCGACGCCTTCAAACTCATCGCTCTCAAAGTTGGTGTACTTCTTGAGGGCGAGATTCATATTCTTCTTAATGCCAATGTAGTCCACGATCAAGCCCTTATCCTTGCCGGTATAGACGCGGTTGACGCGGGAAATCGTCTGGATAAGGCTGTGCTGCTGGATGGGCTTGTCGATGTAGATTGTGTCAAGTGCCGGTACGTCGAAGCCAGTAAGCCACATATCAACAACGATAGCAATTTTGAAGTTTGATTTAACGTTCTTAAACTGACGGTCAAACTCCTTGCGATCATCCTTCGTTCCCAGCATTTCATAAAGCTCAGGCTCGTCATCTTTATTTCGCGTCATGATGAGCTTGATCTTCTCAATGGGCTTGAGTTCTTTTCGTTCTTTTTCTGTCAGCTCAATTCCGTCAGGGCAGACCTTTTTCTCTGCCCATTCCGGTCTCATCCCGACAACAATCTGATAAAAAGCGTATGCTATTTTGCGATTGGAACAGACAAACATTGCTTTTCCTGCAACGGTAGCTCCTTCGGCAACGCGGGTCTCATAGTGGTTGATAAAGTCCTCCGCAACCGCATGAAGTCGGTCAGGATCGCCGATTATTGCATCAATATGAGCAACCGCCTTCTGGCTTTCCTCAATCTGATGCTCATTTGCGCCTTCAACAGCACAACGGTCATAATAATCTTCAATTTCCCGAACCTTTGCTTGATCAAGCGTAACCCGCGCAGCGCGTCCGTCGTAGACAAGGTTGACTGTGATACCATCTTTGACTGCCTCTGTCATTGTGTAGGCATCAATAACCGGACCGAAGACTTCAATTGTGCCATCTACGGGCGTACCAGTAAAACCAACATAGGTTGCATTGGGGAGAGAATCGTGTAGGTACTTTGCGAATCCATAGCTTCGCTCTACACCTTCGGCAGTGACCTTGACTTTCTGATCGAGGTTTATCTGACTACGGTGTGCCTCATCGGATATACAGATTACATTCGCTCTATCCGTCAGAAGCTCCAAGTCCTCGGTGAACTTCTGGATGGTGGTCATGTACACCCCGCCGCTTGTCCTGCCTTGAAGTTCCTGACGCAGCTTTTCGCGGGAATCAATGCTCACAACGGTTTCGTCACCAATGTACTTCTTGGATGCTACAAACTGCTTTGATAGCTGGTCATCCAAATCCGTTCGGTCGGTGATAATCAGGATTGTAGGGCTATGGAAGAAGGTACTCTTCATAAGCATTCTTGTGAGGAAGAGCATAGTATAGCTTTTTCCGCAGCCTGTCGCGCCGAAGTATGTGCCGCCCTTGCCGTCCCCCTCCGGTCTGAGATGTGCCTTGATATTCTCAAACAGCTTGACCGCAGCAAAATACTGAGGATAGCGGCAGACGATTTTGAGGTCTTTGTCCGAGCTATCAGGGAAATAGACAAAATCCTTGATGACTGCCAAAAGCCGTTCTTTCCGGAACAGTCCGCTCACCATAGTTACAAGGGAATTGATGCCGTCCAATTCCTTATCGTCAGCTTCAATCTTTCTCCACGCATAGAAGAAGTCATACGGGGAGAAGAAGGAACCGTATTTATTATTTGCACCATCGCTTATGACAATGAAGGCATTATACTTGAAGAGTTCAGGAATATCACGGCGATAACGCACGGTGAGCTGAGTATAGGCGTCCATGATCGTTGTATTCTCTTTGACCGCGCTCTTGAACTCAAGCACAACAACAGGAATGCCATTGATGAATACAATCCCGTCCGGTATGCGTAACTGGTTGTTGATGCCTTCAATTTCAAATTGATTGATAATCTTGAACACATTTTTCTCTGGCTCATCAAAGTCAATCAGCTCAATATAAAGGTCTTTCTTTGTGTGATCTTCACGGTTGAAGATGAAGCCGTCACAAATCATTTTACAGACAGCTTTGTTTGCTTCGTAGATCGTGCCGGAAATAGACCTCAGGCGAAGGATGATGCTATCAACTTCGCTGGGGGTAAGTCCATCTGCGGCGTATCTGTTCAGGAGGTACTTCCGCAAATCATCAATAAGCAGGACCTCAGAACGTTCACGGTGGATCTGTTCTCCATTCAGATAAATATAACCTTCATCCTGAAAAAGCTCCATGATGGACATTTCAAGAGAATGCTCATTGAAGTTCGCCATTATCATTTCCCCCTAACTGCCTCCGCATTTCTGCTTCAAAAGCTTTTTCACTTTGCTGGAAGTCGTACTCCTGATACTTCAAACCCAGACGTGCCAGCATGAGTGTACCTTCCCAGTCATCTATATTTGAGTATTGCTTTGCGCGGTTTACATCTGTGAGAATACCAAGAATCAAGCCCGTACAATCAAGCGCAAAGTCTATCATTTCCTGAACGTCCGGATAGGAAATAGGGTAACGATCCGGAAGGTTCTCACTGTTCACGATGCGCTGCTCATCGTTGTGGGCATAGAGTTTGTTTCTCTGCATTCGGATGTTATCTCTCTTTTTACTCAGTCCGTTGAACCGCTTCTGATATAGGTCTAAAAATTCTGGAAAAGTCAAATCCACCCGAACAGGAACATTGTCCGCATCAGGAATATCAAACGCTGCAAAGAGTTTTCTATCTGCCTCAACCCGGTTCTTAAAGAAGCATTCCTCTTGTGGCTTGAGTTGGTGCTGATATGGGACCGGGTAGGAAAAGGTTGTTCCGTCATGATCCACCGTCAAAGTTTCTCTGTACTTTGGGAAAAGGTCTTGGTTTTCCTCGCATTTAGCAAGGAGGGTTCCAATGGACACGACACCATTCGAGCTATCATACAGTTTGGCAATCTCCATGAAACAGGCTTTCATCAGGGCATCATAGACTGTATGGTAGAATGCTGGCGAAACCTTCATCTCTTCGGCATAATTATGTTGGTTCTTCCGATACTGCTGCATGATCAGGTAGTAGGCTTTTGCGTCGAAAGCTCCCTGATGAAGTTCTTCGGCAATTCTGATCAATGTTTCCTTGTCCATTTTCATCCCTCCCTTCGTAGGAAAATGATAATTTAGCGGCTCAAATGCGAGCATATTTCAAGGAATATACAGCAAATAACGCTTCAATAACAGGCAAACTCAAAGATTACTCAGTTATGCAGTACGGTTACACTGAAACAGCTACCACCGAACCAGTTGGACCGAAGTTCTTACGTATAACAGACATCGCTCATAATTATATTGATTGGAATGGTGTGCCATATTGTCCAATCAGCGAGGGAAATCATGAAAAATATGTTCTCTCGGAAGGCGATGTCGTTGTAGCTCGGACAGGAGCAACCGTGGGGTATGCTAAAATGGTCGGCAGAAATATTCCCGATTCTGTATTTGCATCGTTCCTTGTTAGAATAAGACCCATTGATGACGAATACAGATACTACTTTGGACTTGCAATTACATCTTCCGAGTTCCTTGATTTTGTTCAGACGAACGCTGGGGGTTCAGCTCAACCGCAAGCAAATCCTCCGCTTTTAGGGGAATTTGAGCTTTCTATTCCTAATAAGCAAAGTCTGCCAGAGTTCAACACAAAGATTTCCTCGTTTCTCGGAGTTATCGAGTCTAATGAAACGGAAATATCAAAGCTCCACGAGGTCAAAGATACTATGGTGAAGATGTTATCAAGCCGCTAAATTATCATTTATCTTCCGCTTGAGTTCAATCCGATCCGTGATCGTATTGTATGCCTTTACAATGCTGCGTTGCTTCTCGATAGAGGGGACAGGTAGCTTTACCTTGCACATTTCATCCCAGTCCATTATTTCCCGGACGCTACCGTGAGACTTAAAACGTGCGTAACGATCAAACTCCGGTCTGCTGAACCAGAGCATTAGGTATTCGGGCAGTAGCTCGTTTTCATCTTTCACTTCAAAAACGGTATAGATATTGCTGACAAGCCCCTCATCATAATCCGTTAGAAGAGCAATACCAATTTTGTCTCCACGCCGAGAAGTATCTGGAATGTAGGTAAACTGCCCCCGTTTGACTACCTTGTATTTCGTAAAGTCGGTACCAACCGTGTTTGCAATAGAGGGAATGAACATCTTTTGGACGGAAACACCTAAAAGGTTTTCCTCTTTTCCGTCTGTGTTCCTGACATCGACTTGGCGAATGAAGTCTCCAAGCAGCCTATATCCTTCTTTCATTGTGACACCTCACCCTATGTATTTTCTGTGTGCCAGCTTGACGTTTTGCTGTTTGACCATAGCATAGTGCATGGTCGTGTCGATTTTCTGATGCCCTAAGAGCTGCTGGACTTGCTCTATGGGCATCCCTTTATCTATGGCAGACGTTGCCAGTGTTCTTCGGAACTTATGTGGATGGACACGAGGCAGATTCAGCCTTTTCCCCAGTTCTCGAAGCCGTCTTTCTACGCCGCCAATCTGCAAGCGGTCATGCGGTGCGGTTAGCGAGACAAACAACGCTGAACAGGTGTCTGTGCGGCTTTCCAGATAGTTTTGGAGATGGATTTTTGTTCTGGCATCGAAATAAACGATCCGTTCCTTACTTCCTTTTCCGAAAACAACGCATTCCCGTTCATTGAAGTTGATGTCATCGCGGTTAAGGGCAACCATCTCACCAACACGCATTCCAGAGGACGCAAGAAGGTCTATCATCGCAAGATCGCGGACATTGCAGCAGTTGTCCCGCATGATTTCCAATGCCTCGTCGGTATAGGTTTCCTTGATCACTTTTGCCGTTTTTACCTTGTGGATCCGGCGTACCGGGCTTTTTACGATGTAATCCTCATCTTCAAGCCACGAAAAGTAGCTGGATAGGATGCGGCGGATATTATCTATCGTGACCTTGCTTGACTTACGGTTTGCCTGATACTCTGTTAGGTACTTTCGCAAGTCCTCAGTTGCGATCTCTTGTGGTTCTTTGTCAATGCCGGATAGCATTGACATAATGGTCTGACGGTAATAGCTCAAGGTTTTTTCTGAGCAGCCTTCAATGCGTTTTGCGTTGATGAAACAGGCAACCGTATCGACCTTTGCGCTTTCTACCATGCCTGCGCTGTGACTTAGCTCTACACCACTCAGTACCCCCTCAAGGACGCCTTGAAGCTGTTTTAACTGTGCGTTGTTCAGATACGGAAGCATCTGACGCTGCACTTCTTGAATCAGTTGTTCTTTCATTGTCGTATCTCCTTTGATTATTCTCAGAGAACGACAATCAGTGGCAGTTCCTTGTGGTAAAAACTCTCGCCACTGGTGAGAGAGTTATTTTTCAAGAGCAGGAGCTGGTATTCTCGGCTTCTTCGATGAATTTATTTGCCTCGCTTCGCCGTAAATCCCAATGCTTTTGTAGTAATGCGACAATCTGATCTCTTGGGACACTGGCTTCGAGCAAAGCCAGTGCCGCTTTTTCGATAGAACAGATTCGTTCGCTGAGAACTGCTTCCTCTATTACTTCCTGCTGCTCTGCTTGAATACGGTCTCGTATTTCAGCAGGAAAATCCTTGAACTGCATTTTAACTTGATTCCATAAATCGCTCACAGCAATTCCTCCTGTAAATGATAATTTGCTTGCGACTGCTCAAGCAGTTTATAAAGCGTGGTTTGTTGAGTATAAACCGTTTGGTGGAAACTGCCCAATTTCATGGAGGGTCGGAAGCGTAGATGAAATTGCCGAGTTCTTTGACTCAATGCGGAAACCGCTTTCTTCGTTAGAACGGGCAGATATGGTGCGGATATATCCTTATTATGGTGCAGTTTCAATAGTAGACTATGTGGATGATTACATCTTTGACGGCGAGTACCTTCTTTTGAGTGAAGACGGCATTTATGTCGTTGATGATAGTGGACATCCTCTTTTGCAACATATAATTGGGAAGTTCTGGGCAAACAACCATGCTCACATTCTAAAAGGTAAAGCTGGATTCACCGAAGATAGCCTGTACCTCTTTTTATCCAACACAAATATGTCACCGATTGTTACGGGAGCTGCCCAACCCAAAATCAATCAAGCAAACTTGAAGAGCTTTCCAATTACCATCCCTGATAGTGAGGTTCTGGATAGATTCAACTCTATTGTTCATCCTCTGTTTGACAGAAAGTTGAACAACGAGAAAGAAATACGGAAGCTCGAAACGCTTAGGGAGTTGCTACTTAGCCGTCTGGTTAGTTAAGCCGCTAAATTATCATTTATCTTCCGCTTGAGTTCAATCCGATCCGTGATCGTATTGTATGCCTTTACAATGCTGCGTTGCTTCTCGATAGAGGGGACAGGTAGCTTTACCTTGCACATTTCATCCCAGTCCATTATTTCCCGGACGCTACCGTGAGACTTAAAACGTGCGTAACGATCAAACTCCGGTCTGCTGAACCAGAGCATTAGGTATTCGGGCAGTAGCTCGTTTTCATCTTTCACTTCAAAAACGGTATAGATATTGCTGACAAGCCCCTCATCATAATCCGTTAGAAGAGCAATACCAATTTTGTCTCCACGCCGAGAAGTATCTGGAATGTAGGTAAACTGCCCCCGTTTGACTACCTTGTATTTCGTAAAGTCGGTACCAACCGTGTTTGCAATAGAGGGAATGAACATCTTTTGGACGGAAACACCTAAAAGGTTTTCCTCTTTTCCGTCTGTGTTCCTGACATCGACTTGGCGAATGAAGTCTCCAAGCAGCCTATATCCTTCTTTCATTGTGACACCTCACCCTATGTATTTTCTGTGTGCCAGCTTGACGTTTTGCTGTTTGACCATAGCATAGTGCATGGTCGTGTCGATTTTCTGATGCCCTAAGAGCTGCTGGACTTGCTCTATGGGCATCCCTTTATCTATGGCAGACGTTGCCAGTGTTCTTCGGAACTTATGTGGATGGACACGAGGCAGATTCAGCCTTTTCCCCAGTTCTCGAAGCCGTCTTTCTACGCCGCCAATCTGCAAGCGGTCATGCGGTGCGGTTAGCGAGACAAACAACGCTGAACAGGTGTCTGTGCGGCTTTCCAGATAGTTTTGGAGATGGATTTTTGTTCTGGCATCGAAATAAACGATCCGTTCCTTACTTCCTTTTCCGAAAACAACGCATTCCCGTTCATTGAAGTTGATGTCATCGCGGTTAAGGGCAACCATCTCACCAACACGCATTCCAGAGGACGCAAGAAGGTCTATCATCGCAAGATCGCGGACATTGCAGCAGTTGTCCCGCATGATTTCCAATGCCTCGTCGGTATAGGTTTCCTTGATCACTTTTGCCGTTTTTACCTTGTGGATCCGGCGTACCGGGCTTTTTACGATGTAATCCTCATCTTCAAGCCACGAAAAGTAGCTGGATAGGATGCGGCGGATATTATCTATCGTGACCTTGCTTGACTTACGGTTTGCCTGATACTCTGTTAGGTACTTTCGCAAGTCCTCAGTTGCGATCTCTTGTGGTTCTTTGTCAATGCCGGATAGCATTGACATAATGGTCTGACGGTAATAGCTCAAGGTTTTTTCTGAGCAGCCTTCAATGCGTTTTGCGTTGATGAAACAGGCAACCGTATCGACCTTTGCGCTTTCTACCATGCCCGCGCTGTGACTTAGCTCTACGCCACTCAGCACCCCTTCAAGGACGCTTTGAAGCTGTTTTAATTGTGCGTTGTTCAGAAACGGAAGCATCTGACGCTGCACTTCTTGAATCAGTTGTTCTTTCATTGTCGTGTCTCCTTTGAATATTCTCAGAGAACGACTTTTCAGTGGCAGTTCTTAGGGTAAAACTCTCGCCACTGGTGAGAGTGTTTCAATTTCTAATAGCCCATGTCCTTTAATATCTTATCAATTTCGGCAAACTCTGCCGGACTACTTGGTGTCCAGTCAGAGGAATTGCAATATCTACAATACATCGCCTTTTTATCTCTCAGGCGGTGGCAGTATGGACATTGAACAGAATCGTCTTCAAAGTCAGTTTTCCGCGTTCTGTGAGTACACACTGAGCAGTAAATTGTGTCTCCCTCATCCCAGAGGGTAGCAGGATTATCATTCCCGCAGTTGGTACATTTCATTGTGGTCATTCCTCCTGTAAATGATAATTTAGCGGCTTAATCGGACAGTTTTACGAGGAGAACGGATCGAAGCTCATTAAGTTTCTGGATTTCCATTGTATTTGCTTCAATTTGTTCGTCCAAAGCGTTCATTTTCTTCTGAAAATCTCTGATCACCTTGGCCGGAGGGACAAGGATTTTCATAGATTGGATGTTGTACATAGGCAACTTTGCTTGAACCGCACCGACTGTCAGTAGGTCAATCTCTTTAATTTGCTTTTTATAGCAAAGTGTGTAATAGAGATAGTCGGAAGTAACCGTATGAATACCTGCGAGTTTAACGCAGTTTTCAGTGAGGTTTGCTTTATCAAGAGAGGAATGAATCTTGCCGAACAATCCGATTGTACCAACAATCGAAATGACAATATCTCCGGTGTTTACTATATATCGTGAGATGGCTTGATGCGTTTCTTCATCAATATATTGGAATTGGTCTGTGAGACAGACATAGCGACTTCCTCCAACATCACGAACACGAATATAAGGATGTTCTGTTGGATCATCAAGTAATTCACAGTCGGCAGGAAGGCGTTTGCCACCTTTGACTGTACAGAGGCTATCCAAACTGACGATGCTATAACCTTCGGGAAGCTTGTCACACCCATAGTAAGAAGCAAATTGATCTTGGAACACTGCTTGTGCAGTTGCTTCTAAATTATCATTTTCCGCTCTCTTCAAAGCAATGCGATTGGTAATTGCACGGTAGGACTCGACGATCTCACATTGTCTCGCATAGGAGGGAACAGGGAGCTTTATACGGCAAAGATCGTCCCATGTAATTCCGCCTCGAACACTGCCGTCCGTCATGAACCAGCACTCACGGTCAAACTCCGGTCTACGAAACCACATCATCAAATACTCTTCATTTAAGACATCGCGGTCAATAATCTCAAACATGAAATACGCCGGAGAAACTATTGCGGCGTTGTCTTTCTCATAGAGCGCAATCGGAAGACGTTCATCGCGTCCAACGTGCATTGGGTTACAGGCAAATAGCCCCTTGCTGATCAGTTTATACCGACTCAAATCTGTGCCAATTACATTTGCGACGGAAGGCATAAACTCTTTGTCGATGCTTATGCCAAGAACAGTGCTGGTGACTTCCTCGGAGTTCCGATAATCAACAAGTTGAATATGTTTACCAAGGGGTTCATAATTCGATTTCATAGCCCAGCTCCTTAAACACAGTCAACAGGTCAGCCTTCGACTTCTCTTCTGCAACAAGCAGATCACGAAGCTCACTTTGCAGCGTCTTCATTTTCGTATCAAAGTCGATGTTCTCATCGCGGTTTACAAACTCAATGTAACGGCTCGGAACAAGGGTAAAGCCCTTTTCAGCAACCTCATCGAAGGATGCGCTGTAACAAAATTCAGGCACATTCTGATAAGTTTCTTCATAGCCTTCCTGCTGCCATGCGTGGTAGACGCTCGTGACTTTCGCACGGTCTTCTTCTGTCAGTTCAATGTACTTCTTTTCATAGGGGCTTCCCATTTGCCGCAAGTCCATGAAAAGGATCTCACGCTCACGATTGCGGAAGCGTTTTACCTCACCGTTTTCTTCAACCACACGAGCCTTTTTATTCTTGTTTAGAATCCAAAGCGTAACGCTGATGTCCGTGGTGTAGAAGAGGTTGCGGGGAAGGATGATGATTGCTTCGACGAGATTATTCTCGATGAGCTGACGGCGGATTTTTAACTCTGTACCATCGTCAGATAGTGCGCCGTTTGCAAGCAGGAAACCGGCAACACCGTTCTGAGAGAGCTTTGAAACAATATTCAGAATCCAGCCATAGTTTGCATTACTCGTGGGCGGAACTTCATAGCCGTCCCAGCGCGGATCATCAATCAGCTCATTATCCCCACGCCATTCTTTCTGATTGAAAGGCGGGTTTGCCATAATGTAATCTGCCTTGAGGTCCTTGTGCTGGTCATTGGTGAATGTGTTCGCTGCCATTTCTCCGAGGTTTGCAGAGATGCCGCGAATAGCCAGATTCATTTTGCACAGCTTGTACGTCGTGTTTGTATATTCCTGACCATAGATAGAGACCTTCTTCTTGTTGCCGTGATGTGCCTCCACGAACTTCATTGACTGCACGAACATACCGCCAGAACCGCAACAAGGGTCGTACAGAATGCCATCATACGGTTCAATCATTTCTGCAATCAAATTGACAATACACTTCGGCGTATAGAACTCGCCCTTGCCCTTGCCTTCCGCAAGAGCAAACTTGCTCAGGAAGTATTCGTAGACCCGCCCGATAATGTCATTCTCTTTATCGCCGGTGTTGATCTTATCAATCTCGTCCAGCAGTGATGCCAGCTTTGCTGTGTCGATGTGAAGACGTGAGTAGTAGTTGTCCGGTAGTGCGCCTTTCAGTGCGGGATTCGCTTTCTCAATCGTATAGAGGGCGGTGTCGATTTTCAGCGCAATGTCATCCTGTTTCGCATTCTCCATGATGAAAGACCAACGGCTGATCTCAGGCAGGAAGAATACATTGTCCTTCGTATAGAAGGCAACATTGTCAACAAACTTCTCACCGTATTTTTCAGAAATAGCTTTCCTTTGTGCCTCAAACTTATCGCTGGCAAACTTCAAGAAGAAGAGACTGAGAACGACGTGTTTATATTCTGCTGGCTCGACAGAACCACGGAGTTTATCTGCGGACTTCCACAGAGCTTCCTCCATAGAAATCTCCTTCTTCGGTGCCGATGCGGCTCGTGCCATATCAAAATCCTCCCTGTGTATTTATCTAACCTATTTTACAAAAAGAGCTGTACGAAAAACCGGACTCAGTTCTTGTCCGTTCGCACAGCCTCACATATATCTCCGATGTCACAGT
>OJNP01001437.1_pt1 | contig 11936 bp, 7 predicted proteins | sample 1597921 | NCBI WGS metagenome assembly OJNP01 (sample SAMN01915213, study PRJEB22387) | human gut metagenome | isolation source: stool | host: Homo sapiens | place: USA | reverse complement strand
GTCGTCCACGGCGTCCCGCGCGTGCGAAGCTCCGGCCCATGCCAGCACGAGCGCACAGGCGCGTTTCGCCTCGTGGGTCGTGGTGTGGCCTTCAACAAGTCCGTTGACCGGCATCGGAGTGTCGAGCAGCTCCCCCTTTTCACCGCCGGTCTTGGCATAGCGGACCCCGTCGTAATTCGACCGTGAGATCGCCCGGTTGCCCTCCATGACGTTTCCCGACATGTAGAGCGTGGGATAGGGCGATTCGTAATAGTCGCGTTCCTCCTTGTTGTGCAGGTCCGGAGTACGTCCGTAGGCGGTGATAAAGGCCGCCGTACCCTTTTCCGGAGTCGCCGGACCGGGCTTGTAATAGTTGGCGACCATGTTGAAGCGTCCGCCTTCGCCGCCGTAGGTACTGTTCGAACCCCAATTGTAGATGACGTTATTGCGAAAATCGACCACACCGCGGAAATCGTCCAAAGCGACGTTGGGCAGGTACAGCAGCGGATGGTCGAAACGCGGATTGCGGCTGTCGTGCGAGGCGAGGAGGTTGTGATGGAAAGAGGCGTTCCTGCCGCCCCAGATACCGCCGTAACCGTGACTGCCCTTATCGTGCAGCGAACGGCGCAGACTCTCGGAGAGGATGCACCACTGCATCGTGAAATTTTCGTTGGCATAGAACGAGGCGCATTCGTCCGTACTCCAGCTGATCGAGCAGTGGTCGATCAGGATATTGCGGCGGTAACGTCCCCCGAGCGCGTCCTCGTCATGGGCCGCGGCGCCCATCTCGTCGCCCATGCGGAAACGCAGGTAACGCAACACGACATTGTCCGCCCGCACGGCCACGCCGAAGCCCGCAATGCAGATGCCGTCGCCGGGAGCGCTCTGGCCGGCGATCGTCACGTCGTCGCCCGTAATGTTCAGCCGCTTCCGAAGCCGGATGACGCCGGAAACCCGGAACAGAATCGTCCGGGGATATTTGCGGGTCACGGCCCAGCGCAGCGATCCCTCCTGCTCGTCGTCGTCCAGGCGCGTCACATAAAGCACACGGCCGCCGCGGCCGCCCGTGGCATACATGCCGCCGCCCTCGGCGCCGGGAAAGGCCGGAAGCCGCGGCTCCGCCGCCATGGCCGCGAACGGAGCGGCAAACAGCAGAAACAGAAACAGTTTTTTCATGGTTTTATCGGTTTTTCGGGTAGTTCCAGGCGCTTCGCGCCTCCGTTAACGTTAACGGATCGTAAAACAAAAGTACGACAATTAATCTTTTTTTCAAAAAAATTCAAGCCGGACTCCTCTTTTTCTACTCTTCGACAAGGTAGAAATCGACATTGTAACGCGTCAGAATGTCGATCGAACTGTAATTGTCACGACGGGGCGGACGCTGGCGCAGCACCAGAAAATCAATCAAGGACTTTACGGCCTTAAACGCCTCTTTATCCGTACGTTCCGCAACAAGCACGGAGATCGTGCCGTTTTTCAGCGCACGCATGTTGGCTTGCAGCATGTCGAACCCGAGCAGCTTCTTGTCCCGGATACCGCGGATCTCCATCCAGTCCGAGATCAGATGCGCCCGCGAATTGAAGGTGATAATATGCCTCACATCGGGATGCTCTTCGAAAAAAGCGTCGAAAAGCCGCATGTTATAGAGAAAATCGAAGGGCGACATCGAGCAGTCGGTGAGCGTGCAGCCGGGGTTGTTATCGTTCAGATAAGCCAGGAATCCCCGATGACGGTTGAGCGTAGAATCGTTGGGAGGAGCCTCTCCGCGGTCGATATTGAAACTCACGACCTCTTTCACGCCGGGATCGCTCCCCACGAGCAGGTCAGCGGCCAGATAGCCGCTTTCGAAAAGCGGCATCCCGAAGTAAGCGAGATAGTCGGTATTCCCGGGCTTGGTGTCGATATAAGCGACCGGAATCGATAACGACGTCAGATGATGCACCAGACGAATGGTTTCTTCCTTATAAATAGGTGCGATGAAAAGAGCGTCGGGCTGCACGTCGATCGTATTGCGGCAAGCCCCCCGGAACGACTCCAGCTCGAACTGATTGTAGTAAAAAATCTTCAGGTCGATATTCAGCCCCTGCGACTGTTTGACGGCCCTCGTAATGCCATTATACACCAGTTCCCAATACTCTCCGGTCTGGAAATAGGGAATGATGGCGACGATGGTAAAATCCTTTCTGCGCGACAGTATAGAGGCGTATATATTTGGTTTATAACCTATTTCGTTGATAACATCGAAGACTTTCTTGCGGGTTTTCTCCGAGACGCCCTCGCGATGGTGCAACACGCGGTCCACGGTCCCGATCGACACCCCGGCCGCTCGCGCGACCTGCTCCATCGTTGCTGTCTTATCTGATTCAATCATAACCTGCGACTCAATAAATTTGGGTTGAAAATGTGATTTTTGCCAATTTGCGGTGTGTAAATATATCATTTTTTTTGCAAAAAATTTGCATCTGGAGGTAATTAATCATAGTTTTGTAAACGTTAAAATACCCGTAGGCATCTCTTTCCGATCGCAATATAGACACAAAAACATTTATAACCAATATATTATAAATTCAAAACAACATAAAATCAAAAACGTGTACGTTAACGAATAAAAGACTGAAAAACTACCCGACCTATGAAAACCTCCCGATTTTTCGGAATCCTCCTCGTCGCAGTCCTGCTTTTTTCAGCAGGGACATCGCTCGCACAACAGCGAAAGCGGCTGTTCACCATCGGCGATTCGACCATGTCCTACAACAATAAGCCTTACGACCCCGCCTACGACCGGGGTTACGGCTGGGGCGACGCACTCAAACGGGTGTTCGACACCACGCGCCTCGAAGTCCGCAACTACGCCCGTTCGGGCCGCAGTTCGAAAAGCTTCATCGACGAAGGGCTTTGGAACAAAGTGCTCGCACAGCTGGAACCGGGCGACTGGCTGCTGATCCAGTTCGGCGGCAACGACCAGAAAGCAGATCCCAAGCGCCACACCGACGCCGAGACCTCGTTCCGCGACAACTTTCGCCGCTTTATCCGCGAGGCGCGCGAAAAGGGAGCCGAACCCCTGCTGGCAACCTCGGTCGTACGCCGCCGCTTCGACAAGGGAGGAAAACTGATCGACACCTACGGGCCTTACATCACGGCCGTAGAGGCCGTCGGAGCCGAATGCAACGTACCGGTCATGGACCTCAAGACGGCCACGTGGAAGCTGGTCGAACAGGCCGGCGTCGAGGGTTCGAAACGCTATTTCAACCACATCGAACCGGGCGTTGTCGAGCGTTTTCCCGAAGGCAACGCCGACAACTCGCACTGGAACTACGACGGCGCCTACGAGGTGGCCCGGCTTTTCGGCGCCGAACTCACCGAAGCGCGCCACCCCCTTGCCGACTACCTGCTGAAATAAACCGCAACCGAATATGAAAACCCTGAAACTCCTCCTCTGCATGCTGCTGCTTCCGGCGGCCGAAGCTCTGGCCGAAGGGCCTGTGACGCTCTACACCATCGGCGACTCGACGATGGCCCCCAACACCAAGTGCGACGAAGACCCGGGCGATCCGGGACGCGGCTGGGCCGAACCTCTCCAGCAGTTCTTCGATCCCGCGCAGCTCGTCGTGCGCAACTGCGCCGTCTCGGGCCGCAGCACCAAGAGCTTCATCGACGAGGGACGCTGGCAGAAAGTCCTCGACCGCATCGTCCCGGGCGACCTGCTGCTGATCCAGTTCGGACACAACGACGCCAAAAAGAGCGATCCGAAACGTTACACCGATCCCGAAACGACCTTCAAGGAGAACCTGCGACGCTTTGTGAACGAGGCCCGCGGGAAGGGCGCCACGCCGATCCTCGCGACCTCCATCGTACGGCGGCAGTTCGGCAAGGACGGCACGCTGCGCGATTCCCACGGGCGTTATGTCCCGGCCGCAGCCGAAGTCGCCGCAGAGCTGAACGTTCCGCTGGTGGACATGAACCGCCTGACGGGCGAACTCGTCCTGAAATACGGTCCCGAGGAGTCCAAGAAACTCTACCTCTACGTCGAACCCAACGTCGCCGAACGCTTCCCCGACGGCAATGCCGACGACACCCACCTCTGCATACGCGGAGCCGAGGAGTTCGCAGCGCTCTTCGCCGAAGCGTGCGCCGCCGCAAACAACCCGCTGGGCCGATACGTGAAACCGAATCCCGCCCGATAACTCAACCTTAACCCCAACCTGAAACCGCTATGACCAAATTTTACCTGACCCTATGCTGCCTGCTGACGGCCTTTGCGCCTGCGGCGGCCCAGCAGTTGACGGGCGTCGTGACCGATAACAACGGCGAACCGCTGTTCGGCGCCGTGGCGGCCCTCAAGGGCAAGACCGCGGCCACGACGACCGGCGTCCGCGGCGAATACGCCCTGCAAGGCGTGGACCTGCGCAGGGATACGCTCGTCTTCACCTACGTAGGCATGAAAAAACTCGAAGTGCCCGTCGCCGGCCGCACGAAAGTCGACGTACGGCTCGAAGTGATGAACACGGCCATCAACGAAGTGGTCGTGATCGGCTACGGAACCATGCGCCGCGCCGACCTCACGGGAGCCGTTTCGTCGGTCTCGTCCGAAGAAATCGTCCGCACCCCCGTCAACAACATCGCCGAGGCCATCTCGGGCAAACTGGCCGGCGTGCAGGTGCTCACCACCGACGGCGCCCCCGACGCCGAGGTGTCGATGTACGTCCGCGGCCGAAACTCCATCACGCAGAGCAGTTCGCCGCTCTACATCGTGGACGGCTTCCCCGTTTCGTCGATCTCCGACATCTCGCCCTCGGACATCCAGTCGATCGACGTGCTGAAAGACGCCTCCTCGACGGCCATCTACGGTTCGCGGGGCGCCAACGGCGTCATCATGGTCACGACCAAGAGCGCCCGGCAGAACGGCGTGAAGGTGTCGTTCAACGCCTATGCGGGACTGAAATACGTGACCCCGATGCCCGACATGCTCGACCCTTACGAGTACGCCCTCTGGCAGTACGAACAGTCGGTCTACCGGAACTCCGTCAGCTCGATGTACGAGCCTTATTTCGGCGTTTACGAAGACATGCACCTTTATAAGAACTATGCGGGCAACGACTGGAAGAAGATCGTCTTCGGACGTTCGGCCACCACGCAGAACTACAACGTCGCACTCACGGGCAAGGGTGACAAGATGACCTACTCGGCCAGTTACACCCGTCAGATGGACGACGCGGTGATGATCACCTCGGACTTCGTGCGCGACAACTTCACCTTCAAGTTCCAGCACAAGCCCTCGCGCAAGGTTACGCTCGATTTCCAGTCGCGCTTCTCCGACACGAAAATCTCGGGTTCGGGGGCCAACGAACAGAGCGGCGGACGCAGCAGCGACCCGCGCATGCGCTACGTCATGCAATACTCGCCCATCCCGCTCAAAGGGCTTTCGGCAGAAGGTTTCGACGACGACGAATTCTACAAGAACAGCGGTCTGTTCACTCCGACGGAGTATATCCGCGACAACGACCGCATCCAGAAACGCCGCAACCTGGCGCTTTCGGGTGGATTCTCCTGGACCATCGCCAAAAACCTCGTCTTCCGCTCGAACCTCAACCTGGAGTTCAACTGGAACGAAAACCAGCGGTTCTTCGGCATCACGACCTACTATGCGCGCATGAACTCCGTGGTCAAGGACCATCCGGCCATCGAACTGACGAACACCGACTCGCGCCGCATCTCCAACTACAACACGCTCAGCTACGATTTCAAGGACCTGCTGCCGAAGAAACACCGTTTGAACATACTCGTCGGACAGGAGCTGAACACCTCCAAATCCCGGACGCTGACCGCCGACATCGACGGATTCCCCGTGACGTTCTCCGCCCGGCAGGCGTTCCGCTTCACGACCGAAGGCACGGCCGTCTCGACCAACAACTTCTATGCGACGCCCGACAACCTGCTCTCGTTCTTCACGCGCATCAACTACTCCTACGACGACCGCTACCTGGTGACCGGAACGCTGCGCGCCGACGGGTCGAGCAAGTTCCAGAAAAGCCAGCCGTGGGGCTACTTTCCCTCGGGCGCCGTGGCCTGGCGCATCTCCGAAGAGCCGTTCCTCAAGGAAGCCGAATGGCTCTCGCAGCTGAAACTGCGCGCCAGCATCGGCCTGGCGGGCAACGACAACATCCCCGGCGGCCAGACCCTCGCCGAGTATACGTCCGACAACACGCAGCTGCTGCCCTTCGAAACGTCGGTTTCCTACTGGTCGCAGGGCAAATACATGACCAACCCCGACCTGGTGTGGGAAACCACCGTATCGCGCAACGTGGGACTCGACTTCGGGTTCTTCAACAACCGCCTGAACGGTAATCTGGACCTCTATCTCAACACGACGCACGACCAGCTGATCCTCTTTCCGATCAAAGGTGCGGGCTACACCCACCAGTACCGCAACATGGGCAGCACGCAGAACAAGGGCATCGAACTGGCGCTGAACGCCGTGCTCGTCGACCAGCGCGACTACTCGCTGCAATTCTCATTCAACATCGCGATGAACCGCAACAAGGTGCTCGACCTGGGCGGACTGGACCGCATCGAAGCCTACTCGTCGTGGGCCTCGACGCAGATCGACTACGACTTCGTCGTGACGCCGGGCCAGTCGCTGGGACAAATCTGGGGCTACGTCTCCGACGGCCGCTACCCGGCCTCGGACTTCACATGGACCGGCTCCTCGTGGCAGGCCAACGAAGGCGTGCTGGACAACTCGCACATCGCCGGCAACGGCTGGGGTCCGGGTGCCGTGCGCTTCCGCGACCTGGGCGGCGACCCCGACGCCATCTCGGCGGGAACCGACCGCACCGTGCTGGGCTGCACGCTGCCCAAGGCCACCGGCGGATTCTCGCTCGCCGGGCGCATCAAGGGATTCGACTTCAACGCCAACTTCACCTACACGCTGGGCAACAAGATTCTCAACGTCAACAAGGCCGAATACACCTCGACGGCGGGCTACCGCTACCAGAACCTGCTGACGGCGATGAGCTCCGGCAACCGCTGGCAGAGCATCGACGCCGCGGGGCAGCGCATCACCGACCCGGCGCTGCTGGACGAGATCAACCGCAGCACCACGATGTGGACCCCCATGAGCGCCTACCGCTACGTCAGCTCCTACATCGTCGAGGACGGCTCGTTCCTGCGCCTCAATTCGGCCACGATCGGCTACTCGCTGCCCGAGGCGCTGCTGCGCAAAATCCGCCTGACCCAGCTGCGCATCTACGTCACGGGAACCAACCTCTTCTGCTGGACCGGCTATTCGGGCTTCGATCCCGAGGTGGACACCCGGCGTTCCACGCCCCTCACCCCCGGCGTGGACTACTCGCCCTACCCCAAGACCCGGGGCTTTATCGTCGGACTTAACCTTACCTTCTAAAGATGAAAACGCTGAAAACCATCATACTCCTCGCCGCATCCGTCTGTCTGTGCTCCTGCCTGAACGACTTTCTGGAGGCGAAGACCGAATCCTCGTTCACCGACGAGACGATCTTCTCCGACCCTTCGCTCGCCACGGGCGCCGTGATGGGCATTTACGAATCGATCAACTTCAACTCGTTCAACGGCCGTCTGTGGGCCTACCACGGCTATAACAACGACACCGAACGGCATTTGAGTTCCACGTCGGGCGTGACGCCCGCCCAGAACGACACCCATTCGGCCTACGCCGTCTACAAATACAGCGAAACGGACAACTACTTCGGCGACGCTTTCTCTTACGCCACAATCGCCATCGAGCGGGCCAACAACTGCATCGGCGGGCTGCGCGCCTACGGCGATACGGAACATAACGCCGACATGGCCTACCTGCTGGGCGAGGCGCTTTTCCTGCGCGCCTGGATTTACTACGAGCTGGTGGGCATCTGGGGCAACATCCCGGCCCGGTTCGACTCGCTTTCGAACGAAAGCCTCTACGCCGGGCGGGCGGACCGCGACGTGATCTGGAAACAGCTGCTCGCCGACCTCGAAGAGTCCGCACGGCTGATGCCGTGGCCCGGGCAGGGCGTGACAAGCACCGTGCTCCGCCCCAACCGCGCCGCCGCCAAGGCGCTGCGCGCCCGCATCGCCCTCACGGCGGGCGGCTACGCCTACCACCTCTACGGGGAGCTGAACACCGCGCAGCTGAGCGCCGATCCCGAACTGACGGTCGAGAAGACCTACACCATCGCCCGCGACGAATGCCGCGAGATCATGCAGCACGAAGGCAGCGGGTTCATCCTCGAAAACGACTTCGCCAAAATATTCAAGGACAACTGCGCCGTGAAGGTCTCGGCCGGAGGCGAACCTCTCTGGGAGCTGCCCTTCAAATACAATTCGCGCGGCAACTGGATGGTCGCGGCAGGCGTTTACCACCGCGGTCCCGGCGGCAGCGGGACCATTTCGGCCGACAGCGACCCCTACACCAGCGTCTACATGGGCGGCACGATGGGCGTAGTCCCCACACTCTACTACGACTTCGACGTGAAGGACAAGCGGCGCGACATCTCGGTCGTGGCATTCCGCTGGGCCGACGGCGTGCAGGAACTGACGCGCCCGAGCATGATGACCGGAGGCAAGCTGCGCGCCGAATGGAAAGACCCCTCGCTGGCCAAATTCTCGGCCAACGCCAACGACGGCATCACGCCGATCGTGCTGCGCTACGCCGACGTGCTACTGATGTTCGCCGAGGCCGACAACCGCCTCAACGGCGGTCCGACCGACGAAGCGAAACTGGCCCTTCAGCGCATTCGCGAACGGGCGTTCGGAACCTCGCAGGCCGAATGGATCGCCGGCGTCTCCGGTTCCGAAGCCGACTTCCTGAAAGCCATCCAGGAGGAGCGGCGCCTCGAATTCGTCGGCGAGATGATCCGCAAACAGGACCTCATCCGCTGGAACCTGCTGAAAGCCAACATGGACAAGGTGAAGCAGGACATGTACGACCTGCGGACGCTTTCGGGCGACTATGCCGACGTTCCGGCCTACGTCTTCTGGAAATACAAGAGCAACGCCGCCGGAGAGCGCGAGATCGTCTGGTACGGACTCAACCGCGGCGAAACGGCGCCCGGAACCGAAGGACAGCAGATCACCGACCAGGCGGCGCTCGACGCCTGGATGAAGGCCGGGGGCTGGCGCAACTGGAATCCCTCGGGCAACGCCGAGGCCGCGCCCGCCACGCCGTCGCTGTGGATCACCTCGTCGGCCACGTCGGGCTACCTCTCCGACGCCTATATCGAGGCGCAGTACCACACCGACCCCGACCGCAGGCTCGACATGCCGCTGCCCTCGTCGGTCATTATGAACAGCCAGGGCCATTTGAGCAACGCATCACTGGGCTACAACAACTAAAACCGCGCGACCAACCATGAAAAACGCCATCCATACCCTGAAACTACTCGCCGCCGTGCTGGCGGCAGGACTCGGCGCCTGTCAGGATGCCGCCGTCGAGGTGTACGACGCCTCGCTGGGCAGCCTGCTGCGGCCCTCGGCCGTCAAGGCGCTCGCCACCGATTCCGAGCACATCGCCGTATCGTGGCGCGGATCGGCCGGCGCATTCCGGCTCGAATACGCCCTGAACGAAGATTTCGCGGGCGATGTCTCCGTCGTCGAACCCGTCGAGGGCAACAAATACACCGTCGGCGAACTTGCGGAGGCCACGGCCTACTATTTCCGCGTGATGGCCCTCTCGGACAAAACGGGCGTCTCGTCGTCGGAATACTCCGCCGTCGTAACGGCCCGGACGCTCACCGAGCCGAAGATACCCAACGTCAAAGCCTCTTCGGAGATGGTCTATACCACCTCGCCGTGGTCCGTGACCTGCACCGTGACGATGACCTGGGGCGAGTCCGGAACCGAGCCGGAAGCCATTTCCGAAGTGCGCGCCACCCCGACCGCAGGCGGCGAAACGCTGCTCTTCCCCGTCTCGGAGGAAGAGGCCGCGGCGCAGCGGACGGCCTTCAGCGAGGGCATACTCACCGACACGGAATACACGCTGGAACTCTACGCCGGCAAAAAGATGCGCGGCGCGTGCACGCACCGCACCGTTCCGGGACCCGTTCCGGCGCTCTACGCCTCGGCGCAGCTCGACTTCACGACCGACCCCGTAAGCGCCTCGGCCGAAATCCGCTGGGAACTCTACTACGTCTTGCCCGAGGAACTCTCCGAAATCGCACTCACGCGCAAAGGCACCGAAACGCCCGAACGACAGGTTCCCGTCACCCCGGCCGACATCGCCGCAGGTTCGGCGACCGTGACGGCACTCGCGCCCGGCGCGGAATACACCGCCGCACTGAAATCCAGAGACGGCAAGACGATCGCCTCGTCGGAATTCACGACGCCGGAGGCCCCCGGGCAGGATGTGATCGTCGTACGCCCGGGCGACGACCTGGCGGCGATCATCAGTGCGCCCGACCGTCAATACGAGACCGTCTATCTCGTAGCGGGCGAATACACGGTAACGGCGGACGCAGCTATCCCCATCGCACGCAATCTGGAACTCTACTCCGACGATCCGGCACGCACAACGATCTCCATAACCAAAAACTTCCAGCCCGAAGGGACATTGGAGCAAATCATATTGCGCAACCTGCGCATCGAATGCTCGACCTACCTGATGCAGGCGAGAAGCGATTACGACATCGCGCTGCTCCGCATCGACAACTGCATCGTAGACCTCAACTCCGGTGCAACCGGCGCTTCGACGCTTTTCAACACCACGAAGGGCACGGCCACCAAACAGATGCTGCACCAATACGAAGTGGTCAACTCCATTGTTTTCTCCAACGCGGGGCAGACACAGAACATCGTCTACGGTTCGGCATCGGGCAGCATCGGCGAGTTCGAAAAGATCGTCATGCGCAATTCGACCTTCTCCAACTGCGGACGCGGGCTGATTTACGTGACCAATACGGCCGACAGCGCCTACGAGATCGAACTCGGGAACTGTACGCTCTACAACGTCTCCTCGACCGGGAGCAACGCACTGATCGACATCCGCATGGCGGGTACGGCGAACGCCTCCGGGCGCAGGATCGCATTGCGCAACTCGGTGATGTGGTTCGGCAGCACAAAGGGCTACCAGGTGCTCCGTTTCGCCGGGGCCAACGACGGACAGTATGTGCCCAAGGAGCAGATAGACTGCGCGAACTTCTACCACTTCGCCGCACAGACCCCGGCCTTCGGATCGAGCGTCTACAACATCGCCGACCGGATGACCCCCTACAACGGCGCACCCGCCGACCTGTGGCAGAACCCCATGACCGACCCCTCGGCCGCCGGAGCCTCGTTCCGCATCAAGGACCAGTCGGTCCGCGCCGCGCAGGAGGCCGCCGGAACCACACTTGGCGATCCCCGCTGGGAATAATACGACCGGACGATGAAACGGACTTTTCTCACAGCCGCCATCTGCCTGCTCGCCGCCTGTACGGACGGCGGGCAGCAGCCCGGCGCACCGCTGAACGCCTCGCGCAACGGCGAAGCCGCCTTCGAAGCCACCGAAGGAACGGAAAAAGCACCGGAAGTAAAATTCTGATCGGTCACACACATTTTTCTCACCGGCAATGATTGTTAATGCACGATCTTACCCCAAAAAGGAGATTGTCTTCAAATAGAAAAACGAGACAGCATTACTTATAATTTGTAAGTTCCGATATAAAAATCCCCCTGCTTTGGCCTTAGTCGATCACGATATAAGGCAAGAGTCAGGGGATTTTTACATTCCCACATTCTCCATATTTCTCTTAAAACCCATTTCAGGCCCAGTCATTTTCGTGACATACAATTTTGATAGAAAAGTGGCATTCACTCAGTATATTAATTACAAAACAAAATATCTTTTTGTCTATATTCCTAAAGCAACGGTAGAAAATCTATTTCAGGCGGCAACTAAAGTCCATCTTTAACCGTCAAAACAAAGAATCATGGAAAGAACTTCCTTTCCCAAAAAACAATTCAGAAAC
>OJNP01001433.1_pt1 | contig 11977 bp, 6 predicted proteins | sample 1597921 | NCBI WGS metagenome assembly OJNP01 (sample SAMN01915213, study PRJEB22387) | human gut metagenome | isolation source: stool | host: Homo sapiens | place: USA | reverse complement strand
TGCGCATGGGCGAGCGGGTCATGATCCTGCTGGCGCGCTTCCCGGCGCGGTCGTTTGAGGAGCTGTATCAGGGCGTGAAGGCCATTCCGCTCGAGCGCTTCGTCCCGCGCGAGGGCGCGTTCCCCGTCAAGGGCTACAGCCTTGATTCTCAGCTGCACTCCGTGCCGGACTGCCAGTCCATCGTCAAAAAGGCCGCCGTCGACCACCTCGGCGCGCACTACGGCCTGACGTGGCTGCCCGAGACCGGCGAGACCTACCAGCTGCGCTTTTCCATCATGAAGGACCTGTGCGAGGTCTTCCTCGACAGCTCCGGCGTCAGCCTGCACAAGCGCGGCTACCGCGCCGTGGGCAACGAGGCTCCGCTGCACGAGACCATGGCCGCCGCCATGGTGAATCTGGCCCGCTATCGCGGCCGCGATTTCTTCTGGGACCCGTTCTGCGGCTCCGGCACCATCGTCATCGAGGCGGCGCTGGCCGCCAAGGGCCGCGCACCGGGCATCGCGCGCGACTTTGCGGCCATGCAGTGGGCGTGGCTGCCGGCCGGGGTCTGGCCGCAGGCGCGCGAGGAAGCGCGCGCACGCGAGTTTCACGGCGAGTATCACATCTTTGCCTCGGATATCGACCCCCGCGCCGTCGCCATGGCGCGCGACAATGCCCGCCGCGCCGGCGTGGACGACTGCATCACCTTCGCGGTGGCGGACGCGCGGGAATTTGACCGCACGACCGACCGCGGCGTCATCGTCACGAATCCGCCCTACGGCGAGCGCCTGATGGAAAAGCGCGAGGCCGAGGCGCTCTACACCGCCTTCGGCGCGGCCTATGCCAAAACGGAGCACTGGCGGCTCTACCTGCTGAGCTCGCACACGGAGTTTGAGCGCGCGTTCGGCCGCCCGGCGGACAAGAAGCGCAAGCTCTACAACGGCATGATCAAGTGCGACGCCTTTATGTACGGAAGATGACCGGAGAATTTTATACAAAAAGCAATCATGCGGGCAAAAATGACAATTTGTAATCAGAATTTGACGGTTTCGGTTGAAAGGGGAGCGGTCACCCGTGCAGCATATCTTCATCATTAACCCCCATGCCGGGAAAAAGGACCAGACGGGCCGCATTTATGAAATGGCGGACCGTCTGCGGCAGCATGGCCTGCCTTGCCAATGTCTGCTGACCCAGCGGTCCGGCGGCGCGGAGGAGATCGCCCGACGGCTGGGAGTGTCGGTACGCACGGTCGACAAGCACCTCGAACTGGCGCTGCGCGAAATCAGGCTCCGTGTCAAGGATTTCCAGTGGGTGCTCCTGCTGTTCCTGTTCCGTTAAAGAGCGTCAAAGAGGATGTTTCCGCGAACCGGATGCAGAACCGGATTCGCCCGGACGATGCCGCTAATTTTTCATCCCCGCGCTCCGCAGCCTCGGACTGCCGGCAAAAAAACGGGGCGACCACCGGTCGCCCCGCCCCCTAAAACAGACTTTTCGTCACTTCCCGAAAACGTCGTTCAGTACCGCTGCCAACCGATAACCGGCTTTTGCGATCTGGCTCTCGGCCAGCGGCTTGTACTTTTTTATGAAATCGTGGGCTACGGACTCGCCCGGCTGCACGTCGTAGATGCACTTCGACGCCGCGGCCGATTCGCGCCCCCAGTCGTAGACCGTACCCGAGGTGATCTCGGCCTGTTCCGCCTCCGTATACCGGTCGAGCAGCCACGCCAGATCGGTGAAACTCCACGGATGGGGACGCTGGCCGATCTCCGAATCCCAAATGGTGTGATAGCGCATCTCCCTGCCGAAATAGTCGACCTTGTAGTAGCCGATCGTCGTATTGCCCGGATAGCGGATATGCGCCGGACAGTGCATGTCGCCCACGCAATGGACGATCAGCTGGATGCGGGCCAGCCGCGTCGAGTCGTCCAGCTCGCGGATGCGGTTTTTCAGCATATCGGCCGACTCCTCGATGTAGTAGAGGCAATTGGCCAGATACTTGTCGGTGCCGGGCCAGCGGTTGCCGGGCACGACCTCGCCCTCGGCGTCGACCGAGAAGGTATGGGGCAGCTGGTGCATCCGGTCGCCCTTCGCGGGATCGTAGCCCAGATCGACGAGCATCTGCGGTTTGTAATCGTCGAGCCACGAGGCGTAGTAGACGATCGACTCGCCGTCGAGCCACTTGTCCAGATTGGCCCTGGCCTTTTTCGTAAGGTGCTCTTCGGCGATACGGGCCACCGTCGCGTGGCCCAGACGCCCCCACGCAAAGAGATTTTGCGTCGCACACAGTGTTGCCGCCAACGCGAGCAGCAGAATCGGTCTCTTCATGTTTGCAGTTTTTTCGGTTCATCGGGGATCTGCCCCGTTCTCAATATATACGGTTCCGGCGGAAAAAAGTTCTCTCCGCGATGTTACTTTCTGAATGTCCCGATCAATTTTTTCGGATAATTCGTCGCAATGGCGCGCAGGCGGTCGATGTAGTTCGCATAGTAGGCCACGTCGACGTCCTTGTCGATGGTAAAGACGCTCACTTCCACGCCTGCCGACGCATAGTCGTCGATTCCCCACTGCCCGCTGCCCGCCGTGCCGTCGAACCAGATGTTCGAGGCGTCGATGTTGATCCACGGATCGATGTAGGTCTGATACTCCGCCGGAGCGACGTAGCCCATCCAGCCGGCGCGCACGCCCGCGCTCTGGGCCGCCGAATAGCAGAGCGTCCAGACGGTCTTGTTGCTCGTAACGATGAATTCCACGAAATTGCGCGCCTTCATCCGCTCGATCACCTGACAAGCCAGCTGGCACGAACGCGCCGAGAAGCCCGTATAGCCCGCCGACGAACCGTCGACGAGGATGTTCTTCACGTCGAGCCACAGTTTCGACGTTCCGGCGCGCATCACCTCTTCCAGAAAATCTTCCAGCAACGGAAGCCGTTCGCCGTTCGACAGCGTCCCCGCGGCGCACAATTCGTCGTAGGTATGCTCCCACGGCTTGAGCCCGTTCACGAGACAGCCCTGGGTGGCGTGGGCCACGATCACACGGTTGTCGGCCGTGGCGTAGATGTCGCACTCCACGGCGTAGACTTTCAGGTCGAGGGCGTATTTCAGTCCCGCCAGCGAGTTGTCGGGATGCCCCGACTCGGTCGCACCGCCGCGATGCGCCACGACGATGCTCCCCAGCGGGTTGGTCGGGGCGGCGTACTGCTCCTCCGGCGCAGGCGGCGCCGCGGGCGTCATGTCGAAATCGCGCGGCTCCTCCGTACAGGCGGCCGTCACCGCAGCCGCGCAAATCAATAAAAATCGGGATAGTTTCCTTGTTCTGTTTCGGTTTAAAATCGTTTTCTGTCGCTGCCCCTCCTTTTCCGAGGAGGGACGGGTCGGGAAGAGGGTGCTCCGCCCTCTCCCGACCGCTCCTTCGGCGGATCACTCCGCGTCGTAGTTCTTCACGCAGCGTACACCGTGCGCGACGTTGCCGTTCTGATAGTTGTCGCGGAAGATCCAGTTGCCGTTGTTGGTCATCGCCACCAAACGCCACCCCATGTAGCAGGTATGGCCGTTGCCGGTATAGGTCGCCGTCGTGGGCATCGGAATCCATACATGGGTCTTCAACCCCAGATCCTGCCATCCCACCGACATCGCCCGCCACCCCGTAGGCGCCAGATTGAAGCCGAACTCCTCGGAGTTGTCCGCGATATCGGCCTGAGCCGGGCTCTTCGTCGTCGAACCTTCGTTGACGGGATAGAGACTGCCCGCCTCGTCCCACAGGCACTTGCCGCCGACCGTCCACAGCGCCCGAGAAATGCGCAGATAGGGCACCACATTGATCTTGTAGGCGGCCGACGAACTGCCGTAGACCGTATTGGCGAACGACGGCTCCTTGGGCACGTATCCGCCGTTGTTCTTCGACCCGAAGTCGTAGGCGGCGTAGAGGATGTCGTACCAGTCCTGGAAATTGGCCACATGCCAGCCGTAGGGGCAGATACCCTGAATCTGGATGCGCGAAACGGGATGCTCCTCGAAGAACTCCTCCTCGCGGCCGGCGTACTCCTGCAACTTCGCGCTGGTCAGTCCTTCGAACAGGATCGTGTAGTCCGCCGCGTCGCGCACCTCGCGTCCCACGGTGTAGGGCGCGGGCCACTCGCTGTAATACTCCTCCATCAGACCGCCGCGCGGCGCGCCCGTCAGGTATTCGTAGAAGGTATAGTGGCGACCGCCGAGGGCCGTGATCGCGGCGTCGGGCTCCAGCTCGCCGCCGTTCCCGGTGTCGTCCCACGCCGGATTGCGCACCGCCGTGTTGCGGTAGCTGTACGTGGGGTCGGTCTTCGAGTTGTAACCGCCCGTATCCTTGTTCGTCGCGCTGAAAACCAGCGGGCAGCCCAATTTGTAGACACCGATGCCGTCGCCGCCGTCCCAGTCGAGGTTGCGCGTCATCCACGTCTTGTAGGTTCCGCGCGGAGTGACGTAGGCTTTGGTCGGATAGTCGGCCACCCGATCGTCGGGCAGGCAGTTGGGCGTCGTAATGCGCTCCCACGGCCACGTCATGCGGTTGAAGTCGACCGTGAGCGTGCGCAGACCGTCGGCGTCGATTTCGGGCCCTGCGGGCAGCGGTGCCTCGGCCGATGCGATCTCGGCGACCGTCCCTCCCGCCGCCAGCACGTAGCAGGGATAGGAGGCCGTGCGGCTGTCCTTGTTGATGCGCACGGGATTCGTCCCGTCGGCCGCGAAATAGGTCTCGGCCGTATAGACTCCCTCCTCCTGCTTGGTCATCTGCAACGCCGCATCGATCGCCTCGTAACGGGGCACCGACGCGCCGTAGAGATAGTAGTAATCGTCCACACGCAACTGCACGACGGCGATCTCGGCCGACGCCTCGCTCGTGTCGGCCGTGCCGACATGGATGGTGAAGACCGCCGTGCGGTTGTCGCTCTTCGAGGTCCACTCCGCAGCCCGCAGCACCACGCGGCCTGCCCCTTCGTCGCTCCACGTGAGCCACTCGCCGGCATCCGGCTCGCCGTAGGTCACCGAGTAGTCGTAGACGTCGCCCATGTTGGTCGTGTAGTCGATCGTCGTCTCGCCGCCGGCAGAGGCATACTCGATGCCCGTCTCGGCCAGTTCGCAGACGATCTCGGCATCGGCCTTCAACCCTGCCTGCGTAATGGGAAAGGTCTCGACGGTGCCGTCCTCGGCCGTCACGGTCAGCACGCCCGAACGGCGGTACTCCGTGTTGGGCGTCGCCATGATCTCCACGGCCCGCATCCGCGTCGTCGTCACGGCGCTCGTCCACGTATCGGCGAACGATTCGTCGACGACGGTCTCGCCGACCGTGGCCCACGCCACGTCGCCCTCGGCGCGCCACGTGTAGCGGCCCTTCTCGAAGGGCATCACCTGCACGACACCCACATAGGCCACCTTGCCGTCGACGGTCGTGCCGTCGGCCGTGAACCCGATTTCGGCGGGCGACAGGGCGATGCGGGTAGCCGTATCGACGCCCAATTCCCCGGCATCCTCGTAACATCCCGCAAGGAGCGCCGCCGCCGACAAGAAAGATATGATTCGTGTTTTCATCTGCTCTGAGTTTTAGGTTATCGGATCAGTTCCAGCCCTCGGTCTGCGTGAGCTTGGTGTTCTTGTTGCGCGCCGACGCCGAAATGGGCCACAACAGGATGTTGGGGTTCAGCGCGCGGCGCTCGGCCAGCGAGGGATTGTAGTCCCATATCTTGTCCAGTCGGATGAGCGTCCACCACACCACCCCTTCGCACGGGAATTCGAGCAGCGTCTCGGTACACAGCGCATCGAGCACCGCCTCCTTCGTGGCCTCGGTGTAGAAGTTATCCACGCCGTAGGCACGCTTAGCGATGAGATTCAGCGACTTGACAGCCCCCTCATAGTCTTTGCGCCAGTATTTCAGTTCGGCGTCCAGCATCACCGCCTGCGCATAGCGATAGTAGAGCAGGTCGCAGTCGAGGATCATCATGTTGGTCGAACAGTCGCCTTTGAGTTTGTTGGGGCACGAAATCGTATTCATCACCCCCTCCGACGACGAGCCGTAAGGCCCTTCGAGGTAGTTGCAGTCCACGCGGCGGTCGTTGTGCTCGGCCTTGCTGCGTTTGAGCACTGAGATGAAGTTGTCCGAATAGTTCCACCACTGCGTCGTGTAGATCGGCACGGGATTCATCTGATAGGCCGGCGCCACGTTGGTCGCGGGCCAGTAGAAGGTCCAGTAGTAGCCGCCCGTGAGCTTCTCGGTCTGGTTGTTGTTCAGCGCGAAGATCACCTCGGCGTTGCACTTGTTGTCCACCGCGAAGATCGAGGCGTAGTCATCGAGAAGGCGCGCCGACGAGATGCCGATCGCCTTCAACGCCTCGTCGGCCAGCGCGAGGTAATCGTCGCCGCCCGCCTGCGTGGCGTACATCCACAGCGCGTATTCGGCTTTGAGCATGTTCACCGCATCGGGCGTGGCGACGTACTTGTCGGTGCCCGAGGTGACGTAGGCCACGGCCGTCTCGATGTCGCGGCCGATCTGTTCGTAGACGTAGGCTTTGGGCGAACGCGCGGGATAGCACTCCTCCGCATCGACCGACTCGACGGGGTTGAGCAGCAGCGGCACGTCGCCCCACAGGCGCACGGCCCAGAAATAGAGGTAGGCACGGGCGAATGCCGCCTGTCCGATCGCCCACTGGCGGTCGGCGTCGGTCATCGGCACCGTCGGGGCGTATTTCAGCACGGCATTGGCGGCGTTGACGGCCGTGTAGAGCTTCGTCCAGACCGTCGAGGCGTTCGAGTCGTTCATCGTGCTGTTCTGCACGCCGTACATGTCGTTGTCGTGTCCCGTGCGCCACGATCCGGCGCCCCACATGTATTCGCCCACACGCGCTTCGCCCCAGTAAAAGACGTTGACCTTGTCCTGCACGAAATTGGCGCGCATGAGGTAGTAGATGCCGTAGGCCGACGTGGTGACGTCGCTCGACTCGGTCCACATGTTGCTCGTCGTGAGCTGGTTGTCCTGTATGATGTCCAGATCGCCGTGGCAGGCCGTCGCCACGAAGGCGGCGCATCCCGCCAGCGCGATCAGCAGTTTCTTGGATTTCATGGTTTTATCTTGGTTGTAGTGAAGCATTAGAAGACGCATTTGAGCGAGAAGAGCACCTTGCGGGCATTGGGCGCGATGTTGCCCGTGGCATCGCCCGTCGACGTACTCTTGTAGAGATTGCCGTCGGCGCCGGCGCCGCTTTCGGGGCTGATCGAACCCGATACCTTGGTGAAGTAGTAGAGCGTATTGCCCGTGACGCTCACCGTGAGTTTCTTCATGCCCAGCTTCTTAATCCAGCGCACGGGCAGGTCGTATGCGAGCGTCACGTCGCGGATGCAGAGGTAGTCGGCCTTCTCGACGTTGAAGTTCGAGATGCGCGAGAAGTTGCGGTTGCCGTAGTCGGGATCATTGGCGTAGAAGCGCGCGTACTTGGCCTCCGTATCGCCCGGATAGCGCCAGCAGTCGTAGACCATCTTGTCGAGGTTGGCGTTGTTGCTGCCCATGCCGTTCTGGAAGACGCGCGACTTGAAGTAGTTGTAGATCGAGTGTCCCAGCGCGTAGTCGAGATAGACCGACAGCGAGAGGTTCTTGTATTTGAAGGTATTGTTGATGCCGCCCACCGAGTGCGGGATCACCGAGCCGAGATAGAACATATCCTCCGACGAGATCTGCTCGCGCCCGTCGGCCAGGCGCGCCGAACCCTCGCGGTTGCACCACTCGTAGTCGCCGATGTCCTTGCGCCCCTTGTATTTCGAATCGGTATTCTCCGAGAAGCCGTCCGAACGGCGGTAGCCGTGCGACTGGCTGTCGTAGAGCGCCGCGTCGGCCTCGGCCTGCGACTGGATGATGCCCGCGATCTTGTAGCCGTAGATGCGTCCCAGCGGTTCGCCCACGGCCGTGCCGCCGAAGCGGTAGCCGCTCTCGGTCATCGTGTAGCCGCCGATGCGCCATGCGTCGCGGCCGTCGACGTCGGTATACTTGTACTCGTCGGGCAGCGACAGCACCCGGTTGCGGTTGTAGGTGTAGGTCAGGTCGGTCGTCCACGTGAAGTTCTTCTTCTGCACGTTGATCGAGTGCACTTCCAGTTCGAAACCGGAGAAGCGCGCCGAACCGACGTTGGCCTTCACCGACGAGTAGGCCGACGTGTCGGGCAGCGTGATCGAGAAGATCATGTTGTCGGTCACCTTGTTGTAGTAGTCGGCCACGATGCGCAGGCGGTTCTGGAACATCCCCAGATCGAACCCGATGTCGAACTGCGTGGTAGTCTCCCAGCGCAGCGCACTGTTGGCCATCGCCGAGGCGATCGTCGTCGAGTGGCCGGCGTAGTTCTGCGCCGTGCTGTACGAACCGTAGGCGTCGTACAACCCGATGCCGTTGTTGCCCGTCATGCCGTAGCTCACGCGCAGTTTCAGGTCGTTGATCGGCCGCACGTTCCAGAACTTCTCGTCCGAGACGTTCCATGCGGCGGCGCCGGCGGGAAAGAAGCCCCACTTGTTGCCCGGCGCGAATTTCGACGAACCGTCGGCGCGGGCCGTGAACGAGAGGATGTAACGCTTGTCGAAGTTATAGTTCACGCGGCCGAAATAGGAGATCAGCACCTCCTTCGTATCCTTGTTGCTGGCCGTGAAGTTGCCGCCCGATTGGAGCACGGGCACCTTGTCCGACGGCGCATAGGTCGAATTGGCCGTCAGGTAGCGGTAGCGCTCGGCCATGTAGTCGTAACCGGCCGTCACGCCGATCTGGTGGCGCTTGAACGTGCGGTCGAAATTGAGGTAGGCCGTGAACTGGTCGCGCAGCGTCTCCGTGCGCGTCTCGGTGCAGCTGCGGGTCTGTTCGAGCGAATTGCCCTTGTAGTAGTAGCTGCCGCGGTAGTTGTAGTCGTGCATGGCGTACTGCGCCGTGGCGGTCAGCCCGTCGACGATCTCCCAGTTGAGGTTGAAGTTGCCCGTGGCGCGCTTGTCGGCGCATTCGCGGTCGTAGTAGGTCTCGTACCACATCGCCGTGTGGCAGTTTTTGTTGTCGCCGCCGCGCAGCAGGTTGCCGTCGGCGTCGTAGTCGCGGTGCGTGGGCGCGATCAGCAGACCGCGTCCGAGGCTGTTGAAGTAGTTGTCGACGAGCGGGTGGCGGATCGAACGCGACAGGTCGAAGGTCGTCGAGGCCGACAGCCGCTTCGAAATCTTGAAATCGGCGCTGCCGTGCATCGTGAAGACCGAGTAGTCGGTCATCGCCACCACGCCGCCGTCGTCGGCATAACTCACCGACGCGGCGTATTTCACGTTCTCGTTGCCGCCCGTCACGCCCACGTAGGCCTTCGCCCACAGCGCGTCGCGGAACCAGTGTCCCTGCTCGTCGGTATCGGTGAAGACGATCGTGCGCCCCGTCACCGGATCGGTCATGCTCCGCCAGCCTGCGGGAACCGCCTCGCCGTCGCCCAGGAAGCGCGTGGTATGGATCGAGCCGTCGCCGTTGCCCGTGCCGGCGGCCGTGGCCGACGTGAGCACCGACGCGCCGTTGTACGACTCGGCGATCGCCGGACGCACGAACGACAGGAACTCCTCGGCATTCATGAAATCCCATTTGCGCGAAGGCGACTCCCAGCCGATCTGCCCCTCGAAGACGATCTCCGGCCCCTTGCCCACCGTACCTTTCTTGGTGGTGATCAGAATCACGCCGTTCGACGCCCGCGAGCCGTAGATGCCGGCCGCCGCAGCGTCTTTCAGCACCTCGATCGACTCGATGTCGTTGGGGTTGATGTCGTTCATGGCGCGCGTGATCCCGTCGACGATGACGATCGGCGCATTGCTCTGGTTGATCGACGAACCGCCGCGGATGAGGAACGTCGGCGCCTCGCCCGGCAGCGAGTTGGTCGTCGAGACCTGCATACCCGCGACCTTGCCTTTCAGGGCGTCGCCCACCGAGGTCACGGGAGCCGCCGCCACCGCATTGCCGACGATCTTCGACACGGCCGTCGTAAGCGTATGGCGCGACTGCGTGCCGTACCCCACGACCACCACCTCGTCCACGTCGATCGACGAGGCGGCGAGCGTCACGTCCACGACCGTCTGCGCCGGTGCGACCGCCACTTCGGCCGTCCGGTAGCCCACGAACGAAATCTGCAACACGGGATTGTCCGCCGACACGCGCAGCGAATAGCGGCCGTCGATGTCGGTCGTCACGCCGGTGGTCGTCCCCTTGACGACGACCGTCGCCCCCACGATCGTGGCGCCCTTGTCGTCGCGCCCCACGCCGCTCAGCGTCCGCGACACGGCCTTTTCGGCCACGCGCGGCACGGCACGGCGCGTGACGACGATGCTCCGTCCGTTTATTTCATAGCTCACGTCCTGTCCCGCGAAGATCTGCGCGAGGACGTTCTCGATCGGTTCGTCCTCCGCCGCGACCGTGATCCGACGCTCCATGTCGATCTGGCTGGCATCGACCGTGAGCGAATAGTGCGACTGTTGCAGAGCGGCGATCGCCCGCTTCACGGTTACGTTTTTCAGGTTCAGGGAGATGTCGTCAGCCGACGCCTGCGAAGGCAGAAACAGCGCCGCCGACACAACGATTCCGAGACAAAACGATTTTATACCCGGAATCGTTAGCAAGTTTTCAGGTTTTTTCATACATTTGTTAGGTTTTGGTTCTGTGCTTGGAGTGTACAGCTCACGACCGGAACTGCGGGCGGGGATAGTGCGAATATCTCCGCCTTTTTTTTACGAGGATCGATCTTATTCCATGGGCGATTTCTTTTGAGGGTTAGCGTTTGGTGATGTTGACGATGCGGCCTTCGCGGCGAATGCGCATCGCCTCGTCGGCATTGAACGAAGCGAGCATCTCGTCGAGCGACTCGCCGTTGACGAACGAGGCGATGAAGCGCCGCTCGGCCAGCGCGCGGTCGGCGACGTTGATCTTCACGTCGAAGCGTTTTTCGAGGTAGGCGACGATCTCGTCGAAGCGTTTGTCCATGAAGAAGAGCCCGCCCCCGCAGACGACGGGGCGGTAGGTATCCGTCGGCACATCGAAGGTTTCGGTCGATCCCGTACGCTTGTCGAGCTTCACCAGCTCGCCCGGGCGGAGCCGCACGATGCGGTCGTCGCCGCCGAGTTTGGTCTCCATTTCGACGCTGCCCTCGACGAGCGTCACCTCGACCTCCGAATCCTCGGCATAGGATTTCAGATTGAATTTCGTGCCCAGCACCCGCACGTCGACCTCGCCGGCCGACATCACGAAGGGGCGCCCGGGATCCTTCGCAATCGTGGCGTAGCCCTCGCCCGCCAGAAAGACCTGCCGGCGATCGGGCCCGAAGCGGTCGGGATAGATCAGCTTCGATCCCGAATTGATGACCACCTCCGAGCCGTCGGGCAGCACCACGCGCAGCGTCTTGCCGTAGGGTGCATAGGCTTCGAACCACTCGCCCGGCCGCTGCGCCTCGCCGTAGAGATAGAACGCCAGCGCCGCGACGGGCAGCAGCAGACAGGCGGCGGCACGCATCGTCTAGCGGCCGACGAGCCGCCATGCCGAGCTCTTCGGCGCGATTCCCAGCCGGCGGCAGACACGCCGGAAAGCCCCCTCGGCATCGGCCGTCGCAGGCTTCGTCTCGCGCAGCAGGGCATACAGCAATTCGTCGGCCTCTTTCGTTTCGGCGTGTTCGGCCAGCCAGCGGCCGGCGGCCTGCTCCTCCGCGGGCGAGCAATCGCCTCCGAAGAGGTTTCGCATCTCTTTTTTATCCATAATCGACTCTTTCTACCCTATATACGCACGACGGGGCCGCATTGCGTAACCGGAAATGAAAATCAGGCAAAAAAATCGTCACGTCCGCCGACATCGCCTGCGCGAAGCCGCCGGTTCGCCCCGCGGACCGCAACGCGCCGACGGCTTTGCGAGCCGCATCCCCTGCCGCCGAAAGTCCGCAACCGCTCCGCTCCGCGTCGCGCCTCCGCACCCGTTCTCCCCGGCTCCGAACAAAAAAACCGGCTCC
>OJNP01001431.1_pt1 | contig 11987 bp, 8 predicted proteins | sample 1597921 | NCBI WGS metagenome assembly OJNP01 (sample SAMN01915213, study PRJEB22387) | human gut metagenome | isolation source: stool | host: Homo sapiens | place: USA | reverse complement strand
AATACGAAACGAATTCATAGCCATTGCAACTATATGTCGCCAAACGAATTCGAACGAGTGTATGAAAGAACGCACACTGAGGCTGAGCTTCTGGCAGGTTAAAATGGGGAGAAATTTCTCATTTTAACTTGTACTAAATCTTGACATAGGACCACATTCAGTAAATCATTCGAATAACCATTGCCCTTGAAAGAACTAGCCACCCACAGACAGTCAATATACATATAGCCATCTGCATTGATTGGATTCCATGCATTTTCTGCCGGAATATACTCGATAAAGCATTTTCCACGCTCTATACTCTTGAGAAATACCAATCCATCATCAAATCGCTCTTTCAGCCAGTTTTTCTTTGATATTGCCTGTATATCCTTGTTGCTTGAAATCGCACAGCAGATATGCTCGTTTTCAATATTTTCTTTCGTCACTCTTATATATTCCATGGATTTTCTCCTACTTATATCTTCTGCACCTCATTCTCCAGCGGATAGTAGTGCATAATATACGGAAACAACAACACCAGAAACAATAACGTCAACGCATACAACAACGGATTGCAGATCATAAGCGCCGCCACAATTGAAATCATTGTCAGAATCGCAAATGTAACTGTCACGATCAGATGTACCAGCCTCTCATGTTGGAAAAAAACAATCTGTGTCAGGTGTTCCTGCAGAATTGCGTTCCATTGTTCCGGAGAGATATTGTCCGCATTGGCTAAGAGTGAATCTATTTTCTGGCGGTAGGTTATTATTCTTTTCTTCATTTTTACATTCTCTTTCTTATAGTACCTTTATTATACCAATATACCTTTGGAATCACAACGACATATTTAACTGAAGGTAATTGTCCATCAAGATATCTTGTTATTGTAAGTTCCCCAGAATAAACAAAGGGCAGTGTCTGAACAACATCGCCCTTTGTTTTTTATAATTATACTTCCGAAAGGAATCTGTCAACTGGTTTATGCAGCAGCGTCCACTTCGTCATCCATATATCCGTCATCGGCATTTTCCGAATCATCATCCGAATCATCATCCAAATCATCGTTCCAGTCATCCTCTGTGCTGTCTGTGATAACAACCTTGCATTTCCACACCATACCATGTACTTTTGCTTTGACTGTAACCGTACCGCTGCTATACGGTATCAGTATGCCATCCTCTACCTCGCATATATCGTCATCAGAAGATGTCCATTCCACGTCATGACTGCATCCCTTCAGATCCAGAGAAACCGTATCTTCCACGTCCATCTCCACTGCTGTCTTATTCAGTTCCGGCGTTTCTACTGTCACCTGACAGGATTTCTTCTGCGTTCCCTTCTTTACTGTAATGGTTGCCTTGCCTTTTCCTTTTGCGACCACTTTTCCGGCGGAGACACCAGCCACCGCTGTATTACTGCTGCCCCAGGAAACGGTTCCTGCACCACCCTTTACCGTAAGTTTCCTGCTCTGTCCTTTTACAAGCACAATCTTTGTACTGCTGATCGACAGCGGACTTATCTTCGGTCTGGTGTTCTTTTTCTTCGTTGTCTTCTTCGTGGTTGTCGTGGAAGATTTCCGCGTCTGCGAATATCCGCCCGATGAGCCAAAACACTTCTTGCACGGTGTCAGACCGCGTGCCAATGCATTGGAAAGTGTCGTCTGATAAAAATTTCCCCGCCCGCATTTGTGGGTATGGTATTTACTGCCGGTTGGCGTCACATAGACCATTGTCTGTGCCTGTGCCGTTACCATGCCGGCACTGTCACCGACTGGCAAAATCATCATAAAAAATACAAGTGTAAAACTTAGAATTGTTTTTTTGATTGTTTTCATCAATTGCCTCCTTATCTTTTCCTCCGCTTTAAACATGTCTTATATTTTTATCATACGCCTTCTCATTTTCCAGCACAATACTATTTTATCAAATTGACAATTCGCATTTTGTCAAATAATCTATAGTGTTTTTCATTATAATGGCGCAGGTTCCAGGAAAACAAACCACCGTGCGGGATTTTGTCAGCTATTTGTCATGTCTTGATATTATTCACAGCGTTTGGCAAGGACACGGCACTCCTTGTCACAGAATGCAATTCCATACAGCCAGATGTTCTGGACTTTATAACGTTTCAATGGTGCTACATACTTTTTGTCAATAATCTGCTGCACAGCTTCCTCTGACTTTTCGTCCAGCCTCCTCTCATCTGCCGTGTGTTTTACCTCCACAATAAAGCCTGACTTTCGGTCTTTTCGCTCCACCAGAATATCGCTTCTCCCTTTTCCAGATTCTAGGTTTGAGGTAGCATACCATGTCTCACAGGAAGACAATAATGCCATTAAGAATCCGTGATAGAAGGATTCATGATCATCGTGATAACTTATCGCATCAAGCAGCTTCTGGTTTAAAATCTGCTCAATTTTCGCGGCATCTCCTGCTTCAAAAGCCGTATAAAGCTCAGTCAAAGCTGCATCCAATGAGAGGTTTTCATGAAACCATTTCATGACCTGCTGTATAAATATCTGACGCACTTCTTTATTGGGAATTGTCAATTCATAGCAATTTCCATTCGGAATACCTACCATTGTGAGATACCCCGTCATATAAAGCAGACTCCACAAATTTTGAATGTCCTGATCAATTTCTGCATGTGTGAGTTGATCGTTAATCTCCTTGTGAATCGTCTGACCGTCAATGAGGTTCTCAATTTCCATCTGCGCTGCCACAGTGTTCGATTTTTCAATCAGTCTGCGAATTTTGTCGTTGCCACTGGTATTAAGCCAATATGCTTTTGGCTGTGCTTTCGTAGAATTTATCAGGTCGTAAGCATAGTTGAGTACATCCCAAGGGCAGTATACATCCTGCTCACCAAAACGATATCCATCGTACCATTCTTTAAACTCTGCCTGATGTGATTCAATCCCATATTCTTTTAGAAGTGTCTCTACTTCTCCATGGGTAAATCCAAAGTATTCATCGAACTGTTCATCGGATATGGAATGCACCTTCAAATTGTTTAAGCCTGTGAAAATGCTCTCCTTTGACACACGAAGGCATCCGGTCATCACAGCGAAATAAAGACTGTCATTGGTTTTCAGTGCTGCATGAAACATTGAGCGAACCAAATCCAGCATCTCCCTGTAGTATCCATTCTGAAAGGCTTTGTCCAGTGGAACGTCATATTCATCGATTAAAAGGATGACCTTCCTTCCATAATAGCTGCATAGAAGATTGGTTAATGTAAGCAAAGCCTGTTGCAAACCATACTTTTCAAAGCTACCATTAATCAGGTCTTTGCAATCTTCCTTCTCGTCTTCCGATAAAATGGTACTATCCTTCAAAAAACGAAATCGCTTGGCTTCTTTAATAATAATATTAGCTAAACCGCGCTCTGCATCTTGATATGTCAGTCCCTCTACTCCCTTTAGGCTTATAAACAAAACTGGGAACTTCCCCATATACGCTTCACAAAGCTTCGTCTCTTTTGAAATGGCAAGTCCATCAAAAAGCTGCGGATTAGTTCCAATCTCAAAAAAGGACTTTAACATACTCATATTCAGGGTTTTTCCAAATCTGCGTGGACGTGTGAACAGATTGACTTTTCCCCATCCGTTAAGCAGATCTGCAATAAGCATGGATTTGTCAATGTAATAGAAATCTTCTGTCCTGATTTCTTCAAAATTTTCTATACCAAGAGGTAATTTTTTCATTGCCATCACTATCGCCTACTTTCCGAGGTAAACTTCCCCAATAATCTACAGTATTGTTGAGACTGCGAAAACCAACTAAAGGTTCACATTTGCTAATACACTCCCGAATGTCCATAATCAATGTATCAATTTCAGCCTTCTTTGTCAATTATATCAATTTGTCTACTATAGCATATAAAAGGCAAGATTACTTTTCCTCATTGTGTCGATAAAACAATCCTGTCCTCTTATTACACTCACAAACATAATCTGGAAATACCATCTTAAAAGGTTGATTGTTATAACGAAACACACAACAAATCCCTTCTGGTTTACTTTCGCCATATAATTTTTCCACTAAATCATTGGTGGTTTTATCCGAACAAAAATCAGAAGAAATCTCATTATGAATCACGATGTTTACCGAATACGCTTGCTGAATTTTTTCAACACAATCCTTAAATCCAAACATAACATGAACTTCTATCTCTAAATCCGGAAATTCCTGCAACATTTGACTCACAGGAATTTCAAGATTCAAATAGTCTCTTCGATCATTATTCATTCCCCTGATATGGTACTTTAACAAACTTTCCAAGCTAGAACCATGCATCAGATTATCGACCATGAAAACAATTTTTTTTAGTGGACTGCCTCGCCACAAAATTTGATTTCCGGCTTTTTTCAGTTCCTTATTCACTTTACCTGAATCAAAAGCCAGGCTTAGAACACATCGACCACTATTCTCATTATGTTTATATTCCTCAAACAAATATTGCAATGTAGAATCATTACCACTACTTTCTTTTGCAATCACAAGAGTTCCCGCCTCTACTGCAAGCTGCTGCATTTTTTCAAAATATGTATTAATTGCATCTGTATCTTCTACCATTCCTAAATAATGTTCCTCTAACATTAGTTTCCAGAAAGAATCTATTACCTCTTCCGTAATTCCAAAAACCTGAAAATGCCAACAAAGTTTGTATAAGCAAACCATTTCCTTTGTTTCATCTCTACATTGAAAGCAATCAAATACTTCCTTTTTAAGCCTATTAGCCACCAAAATCCGAAGCATTCTCTTCATATTTTTCCCAAAATATCGTTGACGCTCATCATATCGCATAACCTGCTCATCGACTAGCTCCTCTAAGAATCTAACCTTGCCTTTGCTTTTCCGTAAATCTTCATAATAAACAATTGATTGATCTTCTGAATTTACAAAAACATCAATATCTCTCTGTGGAACGTTTCCTCCGTGCTCGGTTATCTTCTGTAAATCCAGATCCAGGAAATCTGACTTGCGAACCTGACGTCCATCGACTTCCCACTTTTTAGATTTCGATTGAAAGATTGCTTTTGTATATTTCCACTGAGTTGCACTTTCTCCCCAAAGCTGCAATCTTATATGTTTCTCAGAATAAAACTTTCCTATCTGTTCTGCCACTGTACCAATCCACGGAAAAGCCAATAAATCCCCGTTCATTAGCGTATGCTCATCAACCTGCTCAAAATTGAAATACTGATTTATAAAAGCATATAACTTCTCCACAACCATTCCTGCGTCTTCCATAGAAGCCTCCTGAAGGATCTCTGTCAAATAGCGGTCCATCAGGCATTCCTGATAAAATTGATTTTTATGGTTGTCCAAATCCACGCAAAACTTCCATTGATTCTTTACTACTTCTAAATAAAAAGCTGCATAGAAATCAACTGTCAATACATCGCAGTCATCTTTAAACAGCCAACAGCCTCTAAGGTTTTGTATTCCCATACGTAACATTTTAAGGAAACCATCCTTTTCATTTTCTTCCTTTGTGTTATTACATACGATTGCCTTATCATGCGAAGCTGCCGGATTAAGTAATCTAAGCACTCTATGATCCTTACTGTTTCTGACAATATAAGGAGCAGAAAATAAATTATAGGAAGCCTCTTCTTCCATTAATTTGAGTAATGTGAGCTTTTCATTTTGTGTTCCCTTCAAAAACACTTCTTCCAACGTTATTGTTTCTTCATCAGGTGCAAGCTTTACAACGATATACCAAGCTAATCGCTCCTCAGATAAAATATCTTCCTCCGCAACCAGACCTTCAAAATACTCTCTATGAATATTTCTGATAATAATATCCCGCTCACACTGCACTACCAGTGTCCCATTATATCGATAATCTTGCGGACAAGAGATAATTTCTCCATTATTAACAAGTTTTTCCAGAAATGCAATTCCATGTTCTTGCGCAATTTCTAAAATTGCCTTACGCACTGCCTTTTGTTCATTAATCTCTACATAGCTGCTTATTTTTTCAAAAAGCTGTAATGCAATCGCCAATTCCACAAGATGTTCATTGTCCTTTTTAAAATCCTGTGCCAATCCAATTACCAATTCATAAACCGGGTACACTTTAGTTCCATCTGTATTTTCCAACAAAAATATACCTTTTATCGTTGGCAATATATCCTGAAATTTCCAATAACTTTGAACAATATCAGATGTCTTTTCCGCGCCGCCTTTTTCCCTCAATCCACGAAGGAAATATAAACACTCTTTGTACGCATTTTTAGCAGAATATTCTGTTACCGCCATCATCTCAATACATTCTGAAATTTTTTTGCTAAAATCTGTATCCCTTTTTACTTTTTCCCAATCATGAAACCACTGTAATTCCATAATAAGTATTTCAGATAACTTTTCGATTTCACTTTGTCGCAAAGACGCTTCTATTTGATTAATTTCATCGATTAAAGAAAGAACCTCTTGCTGACTAACCCGATGAAAAGCCAATCCTCTCATTTCCTTGTAACGTTTATCAATTCCAATGCTTGAGTTCATACTTGCCTCCCATCAGTCCAATAATTGCACCTACGGTTCCTTTCTCCTCCATACACCCTTCCGAGATAATATTTAGCCATTCTACAAAGTTATCTTTTATATGAGCATTCAATATTTTAATTCTAGACACACTAAAATAACACACACTCATAAAATTCTTAAAATTAACCGTATTCTGTGGAATCTGACGATATAGTTCCATAGCAAAAAATTTTTCAAGCCACTCGTCTCTTTTAAACAATTCTTCGTATAACCGCTTGTAAATACTTCCTCTTCCAACCTTCTGCTTTACAAGCGTTATCGCATACTTGTTTAAATATTCATCCACAAATATCGGATCCAGATATCTGTTCAAAATAAAATTTGCATCTTTAATACTCCAGCTTCCTTTTCGATGAAGATACTTCTCAAACAGACGTATATTTTCTTGTTGTAATTCCTCATCCTCCAATTCCATTCCCTGAATACTTTTCATCTCATAATTTGCAGCACCATTCTCAAAAAGGCTTTCTTTTTCCCTCTCCGACATATCACCAATGCATTCATAGATTAAGGTCTTACTCCTATTTATTTCCAATCCTCTGGCAAAAATATATTCTGAAAATCGATTTAATAATTGATTTCCGTCTATCCCACGATAAACAATGAACATATCATCCACATATCGCATGATTCTACACGTTTCCGTAGTATAATGATATTTTCTGCAAAACGAATCCAACACCGCCGTCAAAAAAAGTTCTGCAAACACTCTGGCATATGCCGGTCCCTGTGGCACACCTCGAATATTTCCTTTCATCTGTAACATTAACTTTTCTGTGTAATTCCCAAGATAACGTAATATTGCATCTATTCGTTTTTTCTTTTCTTCATTTTCTGTTTGATTTCCCTGTTCCTGTATCTGCCGAAACAACGCATGAATATAAATTGAGTCGTAAAACTTTGTCAGATCCAGCTTAATAATTCCATTTTCACTAAAAAAATCTAAGAACAAATAATTTTCAACGTCTTGTTGGAACCTTTTCCAGGAGTCGTACCAAGGCATAAAAACAGAACCTGCATCATAAAAATAATTCAGGTTATAGCTATACGAATGAAATCTCTGTCCCATGTTTTCAATAAGTTCATAGATTAATGCTGTCGTAAGTACTCGATCATACGGACATAAAGATACCAGTATTCGCGGTTCATTCTTCCCTTCCTCCATTCTCTCATACATAGTATATTTGACAGGTAAATCGTGCTCCGTAATATTCCCTTCTATGACCGCTTCAAATTGTCTTTTAATACTCAACAAATCAAATTGACACAATCCAGATAATTCCAGATAATCATCTACCGATAAAACCTCATCATCATATTTCATATATTGAAGTTCTTTTTTTTGTATCATTTGAAAATATTTTATATCCTTCTCTACCTTTTTCTGAGACAAAACCTCTTTCTGCTGGATTTTTTCAATCGAAATATCTAATCTATCCGCAATGTATTCTGCCAAAGTAATCTGCGGATCAATATTTTCTTCCAGTTTTTGTCCATACAGATCATACAAATATCTCATTGTAATCGGATAATACCGGTTCTTTAATTTATCTAAATATTGTCGTGTAATATCTTCTTTAAAATTATGCTGTTGTTTCAAAATATCCCACAATAATGCACCATTAGAAAAATTGCGAAAGCATCCAACTAATACGAGGCGATCCAAATATTTCAAATTACCTTCTTCTGCACGTTTCATAATAACATATAAAACAGAACTTTCTTTACAACAACTTCGGATCTCTTCTAAAGAAAACACCCTGTTTGCAACCAAATACTCTTTCTTGTATAAAAGCCCCTTGTCTGATTCTTCTTTCTCTGGCGATATATTCAGGCATTTCCAAAGATATTCCAAATCATTTGGTATATAGGTTTCCAAAATATCATCCTGTATTTTCCAAAAATCCAACTGTTCAGGCAAATGTATCCAATCATCTACTTTCACATTAATAACATCTGGAATAAAAAAAGAGCGTCCACCTTTACGATGCACTGACAAAGGAAGTTTTACCTGTTTCCCTAATTTCATTCCCCCTCCAGCAACTGCCGGGAAAATATCCAAACCATACTTTGTATCTGCAGATAATTTCAGTCGATATGCCCCTGTCAATTCTTCGATCATGCTATACCCTTGGGATTTTGTAATCATTCCCTTGGTGTGAATCCAAAGATGCACACCTCTTCGTCCTGAAAACTCTGCCAAATAATGGATTCCAAGCTGTTCCAATCGTTTCGCAGCTGGAATAACATACTTTTCTACTAACCCTTCCAGCTGACCACCCTCTTTGCAATCAAAATCCAGGCATATCCACTTGATCCATGATCTTCTATACTGTTGCTGATACATGCCAAAAGAAGCCCCTTTATTCAGCATGTCATAAATGAGTAATGGTGTACACGTAATTCTTTTTGGAATATAACGTCCATCCGGCATCTGAACAGCTAGATACTTGTCATTCATCACATAAAATTCGTATAGTTTTTGCGCGATTGTATACTTTTCATTATCCATAATATCATCCAACAAAATGACCCGACCTCCATTACATGAGCAATAAAAAAATGTGCAATCTCCTCTTTTATAAAGGGAATTGATTTCTCCCTAATAAAACTAAGAAAGCACATTTTTATTATAAACTATTATCCATCGAATGTAAAAGAAAAATTGAATTCTATCATCTTCTATCATCTTATCCATGGCTGAACATCACTGGCTCTTTTCCAAAAATCCTGGCCACGATTTTACACGCCAGCATCTTGGGAAACTATCTTTTTATGATACCATGCGTCTGATCATAAGCATGGGGAAAGGCAACACGAATGATGAGATCATGGATTACTTTGACCTGGACCCTGACCTTATCCCTTCACAGTCTGCTTTCTGCCAGCGCCGCAGACAGATTTCCCTCTCTGCTTTTGAATACCTTTTTTCGGAATTCTCATCTTCTTTTCCATCCACTACCGACAAATTCAAAGACCATTGTATTCTCGCCTGCGATGGGTGCCACGTTGTCTATGCTACCAATTCTGATATTATCGAGGACTATAATAAGCCCCGGCTTATCGACTATAAAGGTTACAACCATATGCACTTAAATGGTTTTGTTGATGTTATCAGCAAAGCCTTCCTTGATGTCGTCATACAGCCCGGACAGCAGCCGGATGAGCGTGAAGCGCTCCACTCCATGCTGGATCATTTCACACCCGATGACCCGCAAAAATATATTATAACTGCAGACCGCGGTTACGAATCCTATGATCTCCTGTTCCACTGTGAGCTCCAAAACCTGGGTTACGTTTTCCGTGTAAAATCGCCATCTTCCCCAAAAAGCATTCTTTCTTATTATGCATCTGAGCTTCCGGATGATCTTGAAGAATTCGACGTTACGATAAAGCGCTTTTTTACGGATAAAGCCACAAATATTATGAAAAGCCAGTCAGATGTTTACCGCTACATCAATCCCAGTAAAAATACCCCTCATTTTTATGAGCTTCTCAGGAAAAACCACAGTCATCTTTATTTCCTGCAGTTTCGCGTTGTTAAGATCAAAACTGCTGAGAATACATATGAATATCTCATTACCAACCTTCCCTTCTCATTTACACTGGACGATATCCAGGAATGCTATCACTGGCGATGGGGCATTGAAATTTCTTTCCGCTATCTCAAACATGCGGCCGGGCTTCTGTACTTTCATTCAAAACAGCCGGAATTTCTAAAACAGGAAATCTATTCCCGCCTGATTCTGTACAATTTCGGCATTTTTATCGCAAACGAAGCGGCAGAAGAAAACCGGAAAAAGAAACGGGATGGCAGCAACAAGTATCTCTATGAACTTGACTTTTCTTCAGCATTAAAAACAGCCAGAAAGTTCTTCATGCGCAGGGATTCCAGCAGGCACATCGATATTATCCGGCTGATGATGAAATATGTCCACGCAGTGAAAGACAGATTCCGGCAGTTTCAACGGCCTCTCCGTGGAATCAGCGCAATTCATTTTGGATATCGGTAAGTTCTGCAACTGAATATCCTTCTTTTGGGCAGATGGACGGCATCTGTCTTTTTGGCATACCTGTTTTTGGCTTTTCGAGTTTAAAATATCGGATATTTGACAACAACTGAGCTATCGAACAAAACTTCGAACAACTGGCTTAATGGCATTGCCTTTTATTGACCCCTTTTATTCATCTCGTTCATCATCCTCTGGATCTTTTCTGCACCATCCATATCCTTTAAGGTCATGGTCTCTATGTCCTCTTTGCAATAACCATAATTCTCATGCAGAGAAAGCTGTCCTCCAAAGGCGTAATTCCATTGTGTTTACACCATGTTACTGTCTCACAGAGCATCATAACTTCCACACAGGCATTCTTATTTCTATTTTTAATGAGACATCCCCTTTTACCCACCGGGTTATTTCCGTAATGCTTGCATTGGTACAAGTTCAATTTTCAATTGCATTCCTATATCGTAAGCAAGACTTTTCAGAAGTTTTAAAGATGAATTTCTGGTTCCATTATCAAGTTTGCTTATATTTGCCTGATCAATTCCTGTACGTTTTGCAAATTCTTTCTGTGTTAAATTCTGTTTAATGTGAGTATCAATCCACAATCCACAGTACGAATAACATCCTTTTCTGGCTGAATATATATATATCATATCATCCCATTCCTTTTTAAATTTAGGATCTTTTAATTGTTCCTATAATAATATCATATACAAACAACGAAAATTTATCTTCTGGCTACACACCAACGGGTTTTGGTGCTTACTAAAATATACTTACCAAATACCGTCTCATTTTTTCTTTCTGAACATAATTAATACTATAACTACAAATTTTGCTTTCCTTTTCAAGCATCTCTATATATTCTTCCACACTCATATTGCTTGATACAAAAGCAGTTTTTATAGTCGCTATAATATCTGTTCTTCTAATAATATCTAAAGGTAAATCCTGCAGCTTGAGTAACAAATATTCCCCAATATCTTTACTTCCTAACAAATAATTTTGTTTCTGTTCGACATTATCAATAAAAGTTTTACATTCTATATCTGTAATCAGCAAATTTCTAAGTGTAATATTGAGATTCTCTGGTAATTCAGTCATTTTACTAAATGTATTGTATCTCATGAAAATGACCCATTTCATTACTTGATCATTTTTCATTAGTTCAATATGCTTTGATAGTTCATTTACAATTGCAATCTGTATATCTGCATCATAGTTTCCATTATAAAGCGTATATACATAATTGTTCTCATCAATAATACATACTTTTATTATCCAAACATAAAACAAATTTAACTTTTGATCCAAATTAATCTGGTTCAGCAAATTGTTACTCATACATGTATGTATATACTTATTTAATTTAATATACATTTCTTCATAAAAGCGATGACCTATATTTGATGCTTTTAATCTTTGCACCACCTCCTCT
>OJNP01001421.1_pt1 | contig 12046 bp, 7 predicted proteins | sample 1597921 | NCBI WGS metagenome assembly OJNP01 (sample SAMN01915213, study PRJEB22387) | human gut metagenome | isolation source: stool | host: Homo sapiens | place: USA | reverse complement strand
TAAAAAGTATTAGAATAAAATATAACAATCATACCAATACTTTCATTCGGAAGATTCTTCATGTGTATGCCTGAGGAATCACAGCCGATTGACTACAGAAAGGACGTAATCATGAAAAAACATCGTATTATTTCCATTGCATTGTCTGTGATAGGCTTTGCAGCAACTTTAGCTCTGGTACTTTATCTTTTAAAAGACCGCATCAAGGGCTGTTCTTTCTGCGGAGACGATGCTCCCGATGAGGCAGAAGAAGATATCTTCGATTCTGACCTTGACGATTTAGAAGACTTCGTTCCAGTAGAAAAAGAAGAAGCGAAACCTTCCTCTCAGACAAAGGTTCGTCGTGGATATATTCCACTGAAGTTTCACTCACATGACGAAGCAGAGGAAGCATAGAGAACTCTTTATCATATGTATTATATCAGATTTGAAAGGCTGCAGGTTATCTTGCAGCCTTTAACATTTCCTCTAATTCTTCTACACTAAAGTTATAATGGGAATTACAGAAATGACAGTTTACCTCAATTGGTTTTCCTTCTTCGATCATATCCGCCAGTTCTTTTTTGCCGACACTGATTACCGCTCTTGAAACTCTTTCTTTCGAACAGTTACAGTAGAATTCTGTAGGAATCTTATCTTCAATCGTCATGTCCATTCCTTCAAATAATTCTGCCATCATATCTTCCGGTGTCTCTCCTCTGTCAAGATGAGAAGTTACTGAAGTAAAATCTTTTAATCTCTCTTCTAATGCAGTAATTACTTCATCACTTGCAAAAGGCATCATCTGAATCATAAATCCACCTGCCTGCCTTACGGTATTCTCCTTATTCATAAGAACACCTAATGCTACGGAAGTAGGAATCTGTTCAGAAGAAGCAAAGTAATAGGTTAAATCCTCTGCAATTTCTCCTGTTATCAGGTTCGTCTGACCAGAATATGGCTCTTTTAAACCTAAATCTTTAATTACAGTAAGAACACCATTTCCGATTGCTCCACCTACATCAAGCTTGCCCTGTGCATTCGGTGGCAGCATAACGTCTTTATTGTAAACATATCCTTTTACTCTTGCCTTTGCATCAGAAGTTACAACAAGTCCTCCCATAGGACCGTCTCCTTTAATCTGTACGGTAACAATATCACTGTCATTCTTACACATACTTCCCATCATCGCTGTTCCGGTCATCAATCTTCCAAGTGCAGCCGTTGCGATAGGGCTTGTATTGTGAATCCGTCTTGCTTTTTCTACTAAGTCTTTTGTATTAGCAGCAAAAAAACGTACCTGTTTATCTGCTGCCATTCCTCTTATAATATAATCACTCATTCCGTTTCCTCCTGTTTCTCTTTTCCATTTTCCTGTGCAACCACTACGATACGCCCACTGTCTGTCCGTGGTTCCTGATTGCTGTATTCATCAAATGCCTGTAAAAATACAAGGCCGCTTTCTTCTAACATCTGCTTTATTTCTTGTAAAGAATATCCTCTCTGGATATGTTCTTCCTGAAACTTCCGATAACAATCTCCGTCTTCCTGCACAAACACTTTCAAATCAATATCGTTTAACTGACTTTCCTCATCGTACTCATTAAACCAGATAAAGCTTACGTCTTCCCGATCTTCTGCAATGACTGTCTCCCCAATCATATCACGATATTTATAATCCGTATTGAAATCAAATATAAAGAGTCCTTTTGGGTCAAGATAATTATTTACCAGACGGAAAACTTCTGTCAGATCTTCTTTTTCTGTAATGTAGTTTACACTGTCGCACACGGATACAACCGCCTTCACCGTACCATACAGCTCAAATTCTCTCATATCCTGTAAAAGATACAAAAACTCCGGGGAAGTTTTCTCTCTGGCTATTTGAAGCATATCTACCGAATTATCTACACCAATCATGTCGAATCCAGCATTTCCAAGAAGTGACATCAACTTTCCGGTTCCACAACCAAGCTCTAATACAAGTCCATCTGTTATTTTATTTTTCTTTAAAATTGCCAAAATGAAATCTGCCCATTCTTCATAGGGCACGTTATCCATGAGTTCATCATAAACTCTCGCAAAATTTTCGTAGCTTCCCATTTATCTTTCCTCGTTTTTTATAAGAAATCCGCAGCAAATATACCGTAAAATTCCCCCATTGTATTCTAACATTTTATAATAATGGTGCAAAAATTCGCAGTATTCCCTGTAGGAGCAGGAAAAACATATTTTTCTTACACATCTCCGGCATAATACGATTACAATCTTCTAATGTGTCTAATATATCTTTCTTTATATCCATAACAGTATCATTATTATATAAGAAAAGTCCATTTTCAAAATGCAGATACAAACTGCGGTAATCAAGATTAATCGTTCCTACTGTAGCAATCTTATCATCGCATACCGCACACTTTGCATGAACAAATCCTGGCCGGTACTGGAATATCTGTACACCGCCCTCTACAAGCTGTGGATAATAAGACTGCGTTACCAGAAATATCATCTTTTTGTCCGGAATTCCCGGTGTGATAATCCGAACATCAACCCCTCTTTTTGCTGCAAGGATTAACGCGGTAACCACTTCATTATCAATAATCAGATACGGCGTAAAGAAATATATATACTTCTGTGCACTGTTGATTAAGTTGATATATACACTTTCTCCAACAAACTCCGAATCTAATGGATGGTCTGAATAGGGAAGAACGATTCCTCTTTCTTCTTTAGCAAGCGGCCTCACATCTTCCAAACAAAATTTCTCATAATCCAGTTTATCTTTTTCTAATGCAAAGGCATTCCACATCTGCAAAAACATCTGAGTCATGCTGTAAACCGCTTTACCCGTTATCCGCACACCATTGTCTTTCCAGTATCCAAAACGCTGCTTTTCATTAATATATTCATCTGCAAAATTAATTCCGCCGGTAAACGCAACATCCCCATCAATAACAAGAATCTTACGATGGTCTCTGTTATTAAATACCGTAGAGAAAATAGGAATATAACGGTTAAATACAATACATTTGATTCCTTTTTTGCGAAGGAAATCCGCATAATGTGACGGTAAGTTAAAGATACAGCCAACATCATCGTACATAACTCTGACATCTACTCCCTCTTTAACCTTTTCTTCCAAAATATCCAGAATGGTATTCCACATGATACCCTCTTCTATAATGAAATATTCCAGATAAATGTATTCCTTCGCCTTTCTCAATTCTTCAGCCATTACTTTAAAGCAGTCTTCACCTGATGGATAATAATCCACCTTTGAGTCTTTGTAAGCGGGAAATCCTGACTGGTGCTCCAGATAGTAAATCTGCGAAGCCGTACTGCCGTCCTTTTCTTTCAACTCCTGCTCTATCTCCGGGTCAGCCTTTAAATGTCTTGCACTTTCTTCAATCATTGGCTCTAACTTCCTACGAAGATAGGATATCGGCTGCTTTCCTCCAATCGTCAGATACAAAAGTCCTCCAAAAAGTGGAAACAGCAAAATAACAACAATCCAGCCCAGCTTAACAGACGGGTTGTCACTTCGATTCATAATGTATATCACTACTAAAATACTCAGTATTTTAAATGCCGCAGTAATATACTGACTGTAGGAAGTCACTTTTAGAAACATTCCGACAAACCACATAATTTGTAAAAAGATAAGAAAAGTTACGATAACAATACGCTGTGATAAAAATTTTAAAAACTTACGCATTCTCTCCACTTCTTTCCTGTAAATTCACGGGAATAAACTTTTTTAGAGAAAAAGAATATAAATAACTCTCGCTAACCCTCTTTCCTAAAATCTGTTCAAGGGCTGCTTTATAATATAACATCTGATTCCCATATCGGTCAAGAAGCAGACTCTCCTCCCCTTCTTTTATCCGGTCCGTCTTATAATCAATGAGCCACAAACTCTCTTCTGCCTCTCCGCATATATCAATAATTCCCTGTACAACAACAGTATCTTCTGCCTGCGTATCTGCATTCATTAATGAAACGGGAAGCCCGACTGTAAATGGCAGTTCCTTTCTCAAATTTCCCTGTCTGTCCATTTGAGATAATTTTTCTCCTATTTCAGAGAAAAGAAACGCTTCTATCGCCCTGTATAACCACTTTGCAGAAATCTTTTCTGATTCAGGATATGTGCCTTTCAATGCATCTATCCATTCAAAAAGCTGCTTTTTCGTCTGAATCTGTCCAAAAGGAAGTAATTCCATAATCTTATGGATAATCGTTCCTCTGGCAGTTGCTGCAATCTCAGACTTTTCTTCTTTTAAAAATTCCGGCATCTTAACTTCTTCCTCAAAGTTATTTTGTTCTGGCAGCATAATGGATGATTCTTCTTCTGGCAATGTGGTCTGAGAAAGTGTCTTTAACTCAGAAACAGAATACTTTCTTTTCCACTTTGTTGCGTCACGATTTGGATATTCATAAGAAAATGATTGTTCCACCATAGATACATCTGCTGGAATCACAACCGTGTCCATAAAAATCTGATAAGAAAATTCTTCTTCCTGTTTCCTTTCCTTCTCAAAAAATGGAAGGATTTCTTCCCAGTTAACCAGTCTTGCCTTAAGCCAGCTGGCAGTTACTCCCTCAGAATGCGCCTGTTTCTGCGTCTCCTGATTTTTCAAAAAACCTTCCCTCTCTTCTGACTTTTCCGACTGTGTACTCCGAAATTGATCTGCCAGTATAGGAAGAAGCCAGTCCATAGCGCTTGTCGCTCTCCACTTCTGTGTATTTATTTGGAGCCTAAGTCCTGCTTCTAAGTCCTGTGCCTTTATTGTTCCTGTAAGAATCAGCTTTCTCTTTGCCCTTGTCATCGCCACATATAAAATACGCATTTCTTCTTCTAAAGTATCTTTCCACACTTTTTCCTGAATCGCCCTTTTCATAAGCGACGGATGATGGAATCGCAATGTGATATTGACACATTCCATTCCAATTCCCAGTTCTGGATGACAGAGCATCGGTTTAGCCAAATCCATCCGGTTAAACTTTTTCGATAATCCACTGACGAATACTACTGGAAATTCCAGACCTTTACTCTTATGGATTGTCATAATTTTTACAACATTTTCATTCTCTGTTCCGCTTCCGGCCTCACCCATCTCAATTTCGTAAGACTTGAGCTGCTCCATATATCGATTAAAGTAAAATAATCCTTTAAATACCGTTTTTTCGTAATCTTCTGCTTTCTTTAAGAGCATCAGAAGATTCTCTTTTCGTTTTGCCCCATCCGGCATTAACTGTACATCATAGTAAAAACCAGTTCTCTGATAAATATCCCATAACAGCACTCCCAATGGCTGCTCCTTTTTTTGCTCGCGGAAATATTGTAAATCTTTATAAAAATGCTGAATTTTTGCTCGTAGTTCTTCCTCTGCTCCCTCCTGCAAATACAGGCACATAAGGTCATACAAAGTATATTGCTCTCTCATTGGCTCTCTTACGAGAATTCTAAGTTTAGTCAGTTCTTCCTCTGTAAAACCTCCAATAGAAGAAAGCATGACCGAAGCCATCGGGATATCCTGATACACATTATCTACCACAGAAAGATAATTCAGTATAATCGTAATCTCCCTTGTATGAAAATATCCTGTTCTGTTTTCACAGCTTACCGGTATTCCATTCTTCTCTAAAAACTCCGCCATTGGCTCCATTCTTCCGGCTCCTGAACGCAAAAGTATTACAATATCTCCGTAATGATATCCTTCTTCTATCAGTTCCTGTATTCTTTTTGTGATAAGAGCCGTCTCCGTCACTACATCTTCCGGTGCTTCCTCTAAGGTCTGGACACTGTCTTTTACAAAGAATAGTAGTTCCGAAGTTTCTTTATCTTCCAGCATTGGGCCACCCTCACCAGCACGAAGAGCTGTCTCTTCATTGTAGTCTACACCACCAAAATCTCTTTCCATCAAACGGGAAAATACATAGTTTGTAAAACAAAGTACTCCCGGTGCACTTCGGAAATTATCTCGAAGTTCGATAGAAACTCCCTCTTCCTCATTATGATATTTTTCATTTCTTCTTAAAAACAAATCTGGTCTTGCCTGGCGGAACCGATAAATGCTCTGCTTTACATCTCCTACAGTGAATAATGTATTATTATCTTTTTCTGATAACATTTCTAAAATTGTTTCCTGCACAAGATTCGTGTCCTGATATTCATCTACAAAAATCATCTTATACTTTTTTGCTAATGTTTTTGCTGTTTCGGAAGGATAGGCCTGTCCTCCCTTATCATAATGATCTACCAGGAGTTCCAGTGCAAAATGTTCCAGGTCATCAAAATCATATACATTTTTTTCTTTTTTATATGCAAGATAAATCTCTTCAAAACGCTGTGCAAGCACAATATATTCTTCTAAAAGAGGATAAATACCTGCTGCCTCTCTTTGCAGTTCTTCTGCCGGAGCAGTAAATACTGTTTCTTTTTGCTTTTGCAGCAGTTCTTTTACCTCCTGGTGCCATTCTTTTACTATCTCATAATCTGCCCATTCCTTATCTTTCTTTGTCGCTCTTGGAAAGGCCGGTACAGACCCACGAGATAATACCATATAATAAGCATCATAACTTTCTGTCTGTGAAAGTGCCTCCACATACTCTGATACATCCTGTAAAAGAACACCGTATTTTTCTGGAACTTCTTCCCCTGCTATATTCTTTAACAGCTTTGACAGCGCTTCTTTTTCCTGCAAAAGTTCCTTTTTCGCTTTTAAGAAAATAAGCATTACTGCTGGGGAATTGTCCCACTCTTTTGCCTCTGCAAGCTGCAATGCTTCCTGCTTTGTCTTTTCAAACCAGAAAGAAGCATTGGGGAAACTGCGAGAGAAGCGATATAAGTCTCCTACCAGTTCTTCTAAAACCTTATCACTTTTTCCTGGTGCATACGACTCTGCAAACTTCACAAAACTTTCCCTTCCAGAAGCATATGCCTCCTCTAACAATTGTTCTATTGCCTGCTGGCGGAGTAAGAACAACTCTCCTTCCTCCCCGATTCGAAAGGAAGGGTCAATAGAAAGTTCATTATAATGTGTACGAATTAAATGATTACAAAAGCTGTGTACTGTTGAAATATCTGCCTGTCTTATCTTTCGAATCTGCTTCCTTAAATAGTGATTCTCCGGATCTTTTGCCAGACGTTCTTCTAAATCCAAACTAATACGCTCTTTCATTTCTGCTGCCGCAGCGTTCGTAAATGTCATAACAAGAAACCGATCGGCCTCTACAGGATTTTTCTCATCCATAATAAGTTCCGCCATACGGCTTACAAGAACTCTTGTCTTACCCGCACCAGCTCCAGCAGATACCATGATATTTTTATCCCTTAAAAATATGGCCTGTTCCTGCTCTTTTGTGTAATTCATCTATTCTCCCTCCTCTCTGATTTTTTCTAAGACTTCCTCCACAGACATTCCCTGGAAACTCTGGTACTCATAACCTGGCAGCTTCGGATCAAATCCACAGACATCTGCGAAAGGACAGTAATCACAGGCTGTTCCTTTTTTATTTCTGTACGGTCTTGGATGAATCTCTCCTTTATAAATTCTCTCGCCTAATTCTGCCGCCTTTTTCCGGGCATAAGCTCCCATATAATGAAAGTCCTGCGTACTCATCACTGGAGAATTTTTATATGGTTCTCCAGACTTTTTCAGACGAATCGGCATAGATACAAAACCATCACTGCCCTCTTCTAACTTACTCAGTATATCCGCATCACTATTTGCCATGCCAGACAGTCGGAAATTTTTAAGAAGTTCGCTTTCTTCTGCATAATCTGCCTTTATAATTGGGTCTTGTAACTGATAATAGAAGATTCCGGCAGGAACAACAGGTTTATTATCGGGATTTTGTTCATTTTCTTTATAAATTTCTTCCGCTGCATTCATGTAAATGACAAGCTGCATCTCCAGTCCATAATAAAAGTCTTCCAATTCAAACTTTTTCATTCCAGACTTGTAGTCGATGACTTTCATAAGAATCTCATCATCATCCTCGCAGGTATCTACCCTGTCAATCACACCCTGCAAAAACATCTTTCTTCCATCTTCGAGCGGGACTTCCGCCTCTTTTAACTTTTTGTTTTTTCCAAAACTAAGCTCAAATCTATCTGGTTCGAACTGGCTGTTTTTCAAATGGACGCGCAGAACCTGAATTGTCCTTTTCATAATTCTCTCTACTGTTTTTATTTTGTACTGATTTCGAGAAGAACTCTGGAACACATCACTCAGATTCTCATCCATCGCTGTATGCAGCGCTTCTGAAATATATTGTTCCTGCACTTCATCCGGGATATTCTTCCAGCTATATTCCGACTCTTTTACCTTTCTGGAAAAACACTCCAATGCCTTATGAAAAAGATTACCAAGATCTATAGGACGAATCTTATATTCTTCTCTTTCTCTTAGTTCCAGACCATAAATACAAAAATATTGATATGGACAGGCTGCAAATCGCTCTAACCTTGTTACACTTCCTGAAAGTTCCTTTCCGTAAAGCTGCTCCAGCAATTCTTCTGAAAGTTCTGGTTCCTGATATGCATTTTCAATCCAATGTCCATATTTTTCCAGTTCTTTCCTTCCCTCACTCTGCTCTAACCAGTACTTTGCCAGCATAACAAAAGCCCTGTTCTTCCGTACTTTCTCGGGTTCTGTTTTTGCCTGAAGAAAACTTTCTATCAGAAATTCCCGACTGTCCTCCAGATTAAAGTAATATCTTCGCTCCTCTTCTGGATACTGTTTTCTCTTCAACTTTGGGAAAAGCTGGCTTATATTTTTCTGAAGAAGTGAAGGCCGCAATGCCGAACCGTCACTATCTGTCACAGAATAAGAAAAATATAATTCATCTGTTGGTTTGGCAAATGCCATGTACATATAAAATTCATCTTCCATCGACTGTTCTAGCAGGCTCTGTGATAAAGAAATACCACAATTTTTTAAAACTTCTTTTTCCTCATCACTGAGAAGTCCTCTGTCCTCTATATTCGGCGGTATCTTCCCATCGTTCATTCCTGTGATAAACAGCACCTTTACTTCATGCAGACGGGTACGCTTTAAATCACCTAGAACCACCTGATCCATTGTCAGTGGAACAACACCAAGACCCAGCGCATCAAGACCCGCATCCACAATTTCTGCAAGTTCCTTTACCGCCATCTTTTCCTCACCGAAAATCATTACAATTTTATCCATGAGCGACAGTAAGAGGTCATATAACTGCCTATACTCAGCAGCTTTTACAAAGTCACTGTTTTCCTCCGCTTTTTGCGCCTGATTTTTGAGCTTCTCCTCAAAAGAAAGCTTTACCATCGTATGATACAATACTTCTATTTTGTCTCTTACACTAGCCTCTTTATCTCGCATAACTGAACAGAAGTTTTCCGTTTCTTCCATGAATTTCTCCTGTAAAAGAAGAAGTGCTTTTATCGCTGCCTCGTCTTTATTCTTGAGTCTCCTGTAAAATGGCTTCTTCCACATGGAATATCCCCTAACACCTGCATACAACACATAATTTTCCAGATAATCAGCATCTTCATCTATAAGATTAGACATTCCAGACTTCAGATAACGGAACACACTCTCATAAGAATATTCCATCTGTGCAAGATGAAAGAGGGAGCGAACTGCCTCAACTCCTGAATGATAGGAGACTTTCTTTTTCGTATCCTCGAATACCGGAATATTTAAAATAGCTGCCTTTCGTTTAAATGCAGAGGCATAATCGGCCACATCTCCTGAAAGCACTGCAAAATCGCGATAGCGGTAACCTTTTTGTCTTACAAGCTGCTCTATTTTGTGCATAACATAGTCTGCCTCTCCATCTGGATTATGGCACACTGTCATATGGATTCGTTCTATCTTCTTTGAATAAATCTTCCGGCTATTTTGAAATAGATTTTTTTCTAAAAATGCAAGTTCCGGATTATTTATAAATCTTGGAGAAACTGGTGTGTCAAGCTTTACGACCTCTTCTACTTCCTGCATATTTTCCTGACAGAGCATTAGCAGCGCATCCCCTGTCTTCTTACTGGAAGTGAATAAATCCTCAGGCATTCCCCTTTGTCCGGGCACAAATTCTGGAATTGTTATTGTCACGTTAATCTGCCCCGCAACCTTTAATAATTCCTTTAAAAATGCCAGCTGAACCGGGGTAAATCCTGCAAATCCATCAAAATAAAATACTGCATTCGTAAGCATTGGAGCTTCTTTGGCAAATTCTCTGGCAACATCAAGTATCTGTTCTGTTACCATAAATCTTCCCTCTATCGCTTTATCAAAATGTTCATAAATTCTGCCAAGTTCCTTGCATTTGTTAGAAAGAGCTTTATTCTCTCCGAGTTTCTCAGAAACTTCCTCTACCTGCTCCCAGGTTACCCCATATCCGATAAACTCCATTAACATAGACTTTAACTCATCAATGAAGCCTGCCTTTTTCATACTTTTTTTAAAATAAAGAAAATTATTCTCACCTTCCGAAAGAATCTTTCGAAGCATCATGGATACTCCTAAATCTTCAAGGATTTCTCCCGGCTGATACCCACATTCGTCAAAAATACGATAGGCAAGCCGATGAAAACTCAGTACATCTATGTTAAAAAAGCCATGTCTTGGATGTTTCTTTACCATTTTTCTCTGCATCTCAAGACTGAACTGCTCTGGTACGATTACATAATATTTCTGCTGCGGATTTTCCATGGAAAGGCGGATTACTTCCTGCACCAGATATTCCGTTTTTCCCTGTCCGCTTCTTCCTGTAATTAATCTTAGTGCCATGAATCCTCCTATGCTCCCATTCTATAATTGCTATTCGTCTGCTTTGTCATTCCAGTGTGCAAGTTCTTCCCTTAATGTAGACAACAATTCACTTTCCGGCAGTTTGCGAACAACCTGTCCTTTCTTTATCAAAAGACCCTCACCTTTTCCTCCTGCGATCCCGATATCTGCCTCTTTGGCTTCTCCCGGTCCATTTACCACACAGCCCATTACGGCAACCTTGATATCTAAATCATCAAATTCTGTAACCATTTTTTCTACTTCATTAGCAAGACCGATCAAATCAATATTAGTTCTTCCACAGGTAGGACAGGATACGACTTCTACTCCACCCTTACGAAGTCCTAACGTCTTTAAAATCTGCTTTGCAGAAGCAATCTCATTCACAGGATTTCCTGTAAGAGAAACGCGGATCGTATCACCAATTCCCTGATTTAAAATAATACCAAGACCAATTGCAGATTTGATATTCCCACGGAATAATGTACCTGCTTCGGTAATTCCTACATGAAGCGGATACGGACATTTCGGTGCTAATAATTCATGTGCCTTTGCACACATTAAAACATCAGAGGACTTAATGCTGACAACGAGATTATCATATCCCATGTCTTCTATCATTTTTACTTTATCCAATGCACTCTCCACTAATCCTTCTGCGGTTACTTTTCCATACTTTTCTACAATATTTTTTTCTAAAGAACCGCTATTTACTCCGACACGGATAGGTATATTATATTCCTTTGCCTTATCAACTACCGCTTTTACTCTTTCTGCCGAACCAATATTACCCGGATTAATTCTTATCTTATCTGCTCCATTCTCAATGGCAGCAATCGCCATACGATAATCAAAATGTATATCTGCCACGATTGGGATGTGAATCCGCTTTTTAATCTCGCCAAGTGCCTTCGCCGCCTCTAAAGTAGGTACTGTAGAACGGATAATATCGCAACCTGCCGCTTCTAACTCCAAAATCTGTGCCACTGTTGCTTCCACATCTTCTGTCTTTGTGTTTGTCATAGACTGGATAAGAACCGGATTGCCTCCTCCAATCTTTCTGTTTCCGATCTGTACTACTTTGGTATGATCCCTGTACATAAGTTTCCCTCCATTTTATAGTATCGACTTTCTTATACACCTGATCTACAACTGTCCATCCCTTTTGTTATTACCAGGATTTCCAAAAAAACAGAGCCGCCCTGTAAGCGAGTGCTCCTTCTCTGCTTCATATTATAACGAACTGGCCTATAAAATACAAGTTTTCATTGAAGTCACCACAATAAAGT
>OJNP01001405.1_pt1 | contig 12162 bp, 9 predicted proteins | sample 1597921 | NCBI WGS metagenome assembly OJNP01 (sample SAMN01915213, study PRJEB22387) | human gut metagenome | isolation source: stool | host: Homo sapiens | place: USA | reverse complement strand
AACATACGATAGGTCTTCTGATTGTCCAGTTTCAGAATGATTTTTTCTTCCGGGACATTCCATCGTAATTGCAGCCCCATCTGTTCAAATTTATCTGCGTGTTCCACGCTGACCTGTTTCATCAGATTGACCACATCAACATCCATCAGATTTAATGTAATATTATTGGTCGTCGCTTTGCTCACTTCAAAAAGATCCTCGATCAGCACTTTCAACCGCAGTGATTTTTTCTCCAGTGTCTCAATATAAGATTTGCGTTCCTCTTCTGTGATATCTTCTTTTTTCAATAACTCTACATATGTAGTTATTGCAGTGAGCGGTGTTTTCAGATCATGAGACACATTTGTGATCAGCTCTGTTTTCATGCGCTGGCTTTTCACTTCTTCATCCACCGCTTTTTTAAATCCGGTGCGGATCTGTGTGAGCTGTTCTTTGAATGGTTCGAACACTCCGATATCCTCTGTGATCATCGTATCAAGATCACCCTCTGCAATACGCTGCACACCTCTCATCAAGACATCATAATCTTTTTTGATTCTGTCGTAATACTTTTTCATCAGATAAAAAAGCACGAATGAGTAGATGATAAGGCCTGCGATTCCAAACATCCACATGCACATCAGCACTGCTAAAACAAGGAAATTGATCACCACGATTTTCAGGATTGTTTTGGTTGTCTTATCACTGAAATCAATATGGTTGACCTCGTCTGTAAACTGATCCCATTTCTTTCGGATCCATGGAAAAATCTGATAAATAAAACTATATTGCCGGATGTATTCCTTCAATCCAACGGAAAATACCGGATAAATGCAGACCGTCGACACAAATGCAACTGCAAAAAGAAGCCAGAGGATTCCTCCCGTTTTCAGGACGTTCCACACATTCACATTCGCGTAGCCTGCCTTTCCTGTATATGGGAAATCGCAGACAGTGTCAATATAAATATCACACATTGCAAACGACATCATAAGTCCGAAGATCCCCGCTTCCATATAACGCCATTTTGGAAGATAATCCGGCATTTTTTCATTTTTCCATACTCTTCTGCTGCACATAAAGCATGCAAATGCCGCAATTACCAGAAGTGTAATAAAATACGCTGCATCTCCCCCGCCGGATGCAACCAGATAATAATCACTGGTGTAATAATCTGCATAGGCAAGGTTCGTACTGTCTTTTGGAATACCGTATACTACCTGAAAATTTTTCACCGGGACAAAGGACGTATCATTGTCCACCGCATATGTGCGTATTTCATTGTATCGGTCTGCCTGTAAAAGACTTTTGATGAGTGTATCCGCAGAAACTGTTCCATCCTTTTTGACATCGACGGACAAGTTTCCATCTTCGTCAAAGTCCAGGACAAAAACGCTCTCATAAGAGTTCCACTGTTCTTTGTCATCGTCAATTCTGAAATCCGGTTCCAAAACTTCATACAACGGCGCATTCGTATTCACTTCTTTTTTCGCTCCATCCGTCGCATAATAATCCGTCTCAGACCGGACGCCCTCAAAGGAACTGCTCCACTCTGAAATATAATCGTAATCATCATAACCGCTTCCCTCTCCGACAAAAGGCTCCGTACGGTTTTCTGACGGCTCGTTCTTAATCTCGGTATACAGGACATAAGCCCCCTGATAAAGTGTATCAATATACTCCGTATTTACATTTTCACTGGAGGAAAACAATTGCGCTGACTTCTGTTCTGCATTCCTTATCATCCACGGAAAAAGGCTTACATTCACACCAACTGCAAGTAATAATCCAATGATAATAATTCCTATCCTAACGTTACGGCTGTTTTTCAATTTTGTATCCAACGCCCCACACCACCTTTAAATATTTTGGTTCTCTCGGGTTGATCTCGATTTTATCCCGAATGTTTCTCACGTGCACCATGATTGTATCCGTGTTAATTGCCTTTTCGTTCCAGACACGCTCGTAGATTTCCTCTGCCGAAAAAACTCTGCCCGGATTTCTCATCAGAAGTGCCAGAATTTTAAATTCAATCGGAGTCAATTTCACCGGATTTCCATCCACGGAAAACTCGATGGTATCCTCGTTTAATTCAAGTCCGCCGATGATGTAGTTTCTTCCCTCTTCCTCTTTTTTCTGTGCCATTCCCATAAACCGGGTGTAGCGGCGCAGTTGGGAATTTACCCTTGCCATGAGTTCTAACGGCGTAAACGGTTTTGTCACGTAATCATCCGCACCAATATTTAAGCCGATCACTTTGTCTGTCTCCTCTGATTTTGCAGAAAGCATGATGACCGGGAACTCATGATGTTCTCTCAATTTGATCGTCATGGTCACGCCATCCATCCGCGGCATCATAATGTCCACGATCGCAAGATGAATCGTTTCCCGCCCGATCACTTCCAGTCCCTCGACACCATCGGCTGCCTTATATACATGGTATCCCTGGCTTTTTAAGAAAATCTCAATCCCATCACGAATCTCTTTGTCATCCTCCACGACTAAAATATTGTACTCATTGTTGTTCAACTGTTCCATCTGACTTCTGACTCCTTATCTGATATGTCTCACTGTAATATATCTATCTAAAAAACCATTATATAAAAAACGAAAGAATTTCTAAAGAATTATTTTGGGAACAACAAAAAATCCCGGCAAAATCAAGTTTCCTTGAAATTACCGGGATTCCTACCCTAAGCTGATAACGGGAATCGAACCCGTGACCTCCGCCTTACCAAGGCGACGCTCTACCGACTGAGCCATATCAGCACTCTTCAACTGCTTACGCAATCGACAAGTGGTATTCTAACAAATCATACTCCATTTGTCAACCAGATAATTTATGATTTTTTTCATAAAAAATTTATCAGACTGAATATCACAAAATCGGATTTTCTTTTTCTGCAAAAAAAGAACAGCCTGTCGATCGGCTGTCCTTTTAGGAGAAGGTATTTTTACTATGGGGTATAGCAAAAACTATATATAATGTATTGGGGGGTTTTACGAGAATTATAATATCATACTCTCTCACATAAGTGTTCACAAATGTTACAAAAATTCACTTCTATTTTTGTGCATATTGTACATATTCAGTCTCTATTTTGAAATTATGCCGCCAAAATACTTTCTCAAGAAGGCAACGTATCATTCTGAAAAACCCTGATTTTTGTTTTGATGCGCTGCAGTGCATTGTCGATCGCTTTCGGGGATTTCTTCATTTTTTCTGCAATCTGCTGGTAATTTAACCCCGACAGATAATCATCTAACACCTCACACTCCATTTTACTCAGGCTCTGGCGTACTTTTTTCAGAAACAGTTCAAAGTTTTCCTGATCGATCATGCGCTGTTCCGGATTATCTGAACGCTCCGATTCGAGATACTCTGCCAGCGGCTGTCCCTCTTCACTCACCTCCGAATAAAAAGAAACATATGAGTTTAACGGTGCATGTTTTTTCCGGTTGGATGCCTCTATGGCACTGTAAATCTGTCTTGCGATGCACAGTTCTGCAAAATGGAAAAACGAAGTTTCTCTCTCTTCCCGGTAATCGCGGATTGCTTTAAACAGACCGATCATCCCCTCCTGGATAAGATCATCGGTATCGCCCCCAATCAAAAACATGGCATTCGCCTTTTTCCGCACGAGTGGTTTGTACTTGTCCAACACATAATCCATGATCGCGGCATCCCCAGCCCGAAGCTGCCGCAAAAGTGCTTCATCACTTAACCTGTCATAGGCTGTCTGCCCTTTTCCCGGATCATTGTCCCTATATTTTTCCATACCTGATCTCCCTGCACAATCGTTCCAAACCGCATCCACGCCCTGCGGATGCGCCATATCCAGAAGTTACTGCAGACGCTGTCTCACGATCTCATATGCCAGCACGCCTGCGGCTACCGATGCATTTAAGGAATCAATATCCCCTTTCATCGGAATGGATGCGATAAAATCACAATTCTCTTTTACAAGTTTGCTGACACCCTCGCCCTCGTTTCCGATCACAAGACCGATCGGTCCTTTTAAGTCGAGTTTGTACATCTCGGTTCCGCCCATGTCAGCGCAGACAAACCATAAGCCTTTTTCTTTCAGCTCCTTGATGGCTGCAGTCAGATTTGTCACTTTTGCGACAGGCGTATAGTTGATCGCACCTGCTGAAGTCTTTGCAACCGTTGCAGTCAGTCCCACTGCCCGGCGTTTTGGAATGATCACTCCATGCGCTCCTGCCAGATTTGCGGTACGGATGATCGCACCAAGATTATGCGGATCCTCAATATTATCCAGAATAAAAATGAACGGTGGTTCTCCTTTTTCCTCTGCATTTTTTAAAATATCTTCCACTTCCGCATACTCATATGCTGCGGCAACTGCAATGACACCCTGATGCTTTTTTGTCTCGGATAACTGGTCTAAACGTTCTTTATCCACAAAATTAATAATGGTGTCATGTTTTCTCGCCTCTCTGACGATCGTGCGCACCGGTCCGTCCTGACATCCATCTAAAACAAACAGTTTGTCTATTGTTTTTCCGGAACGGAATGCCTCTAGCACCGCATTACGTCCCTCTATTTTCTGTTCTTCATATCCCATGAAATTCTTTTTCCCTTTCTCTTATCGTGATCTCATCACGCAGTCATTTTTCCACTTGTCAGATGTGACTATAATTTTAGTTTCATCTCCTCGATGCCGGTTTTTACCAGCTCGACCAGACGCTCAAATTCGTCTTTCAGATACAGATATCCCATGAGTGCTTCAAATCCGGTTGCCTTACGGTAATCCGACATTGTGGCGTTTTTTGCCATGGTAAAAGATTTGGCGTTGCGCCCTCTCTTATACACGGCTGCCTCCTCCTCTGTCAGGATCGGAAGCAGCACTTCCATCATCTCCGCCTGCGTATGTGCCTTTACGATCTGACTGGTACGTTTATGAAGTTCACTCGCTCTTGTGTTGCCTTTGGCTACTACCAGAGACCGGATCACAAGGTCGTAGATACCATCTCCGATATAAGCCAGTGTCAACGGTGAATATGTGCGGATGTCGACATCCGGGATTTCAAATTGTTCTTTTAAATAAGAATCGATTCCTTTTTCCATCTCTCTTTACTCCGCTTTATGCCATACCACACCTTCGCGGGTGTCTTTGATGACAATTCCTTTTGCAAGCAGTTCGTCACGAATGGCATCTGCCTTCGCAAAATCTTTTGCTTTCTTTGCTTCTTTTCTCTCCTCGATTTTGGCAAGGACAAAGCTCTCAAGTTCAGCGTCAACGCCTTCCGTTGTCTCTGTGCTCTTTGCATTTTCCAGATTCAGGGAAAGAACTTTGTCAAAATCTTTGATCAGCTCGTATTTTGTAATATCGTTCGTGTCTGCTTTTAACAGATCATATAATACAGTGATCGCCATGGAAGTATTCAGATCATTTGAAATCGCATCCACGAATTTTGCCTTGTACTCTGCAAATACGTTTTGGTCTACCTCGCCCTCTTTTTTCAGTCCGGCAACACGTTTTACCAGTTTGTTGTAAGCGGCTTTGGTGTTATCCATGATTTCATAAGAAAACTCAAGCGGTTTTCTGTAATGGGACTGTAAGCAGAACATCCGGTATACGATTGGATCGTATCCTTTTTCCTGTAATAAGGAAACAGTGAGGAAATCTCCTTTGGATTTACTCATTTTACCGGATTTGTCATTCAAATGCTGTACATGGAACCAGTAATTGCACCATTTGTGTCCGAGATAACTTTCAGACTGTGCGATCTCATTGGTGTGATGTGGGAAAATATTATCCACACCGCCGCAATGGATATCCATGTACTCGCCAAGATGCTTGATACTGATGCAGGAACACTCAATATGCCATCCCGGATAACCGACGCCCCATGGGCTATCCCATTTCAATGCCTGGTCTTCAAATTTGGATTTGGTGAACCAGAGCACGAAGTCTGTCTTGTTTTTCTTATTGGTATCCTCATCGACATCATCCCTTACACCGACTAAAGTCTCAAGTTCTGCCTGTGTGGAGAAAACATAGTAATTATCCAGTTTGGACGTGTCAAAGTAAACGTTTCCGCCTGCCTGATAAGCGTAACCCTTTTCTAACAGCCCCTCGATCATTTTTATAAATTCAGGAATGCAGTTCGTTGCAGGTTCCACAACGTCCGGTGTCTTGATGTTTAATTTTTTGCAGTCCTCAAAAAATGCGTCTGTGTAGAACTTTGCGATCTCCATAACTGTCTTATGTTCACGCTTTGCACCCTTTAACATTTTATCTTCCCCGGTATCTGCATCGGAAGCCAGATGTCCTACATCTGTAATATTCATGACACGTTTCACGTCATATCCGACATAACGAAGTGATTTTTCCAGAACATCTTCCATAATATAGCTTCTCAGGTTTCCGATATGTGCAAAATGATACACAGTAGGACCACAGGTGTACATTGCGATTTTGCCGTCCTCATGAGGAATCACGGTCTCGATTTTTTTAGTAAGTGTATTGTAGAATTTAAAATTATTTTCCATTTGGGTTCTCCATTTTCTTTCTATATTATTTTAACTTTGAAAAAGCGTTTCACTTCCTATTATTAATCCTGTCTGACTTTCCGGTCAACCTCTTTCAACTGGCGTTCCAGATCAAGCACACGATTGACAAGCTCGGCGTTCTCTCTCTGTAAAAGAGTAATGTCCTCTTTGACCGGATCCGGCAGATGACACTGATCCATATCGCTTCGTGGAATTTTTATGTTGTCGCGTTTTACCACACGTCCCGGAACACCGACAACGGTGCAGTTTGGCGGAACTTCCTCCAAAACCACGCTTCCGGCCCCGATCTTGGAATTTTCCCCGACCGTAAAAGAACCGATGATTTTTGCGCCGGCACTGATCATGACATTGTCGCCGATCGTTGGATGACGCTTTCCGGTCTCCTTTCCGGTTCCACCTAACGTCACACCCTGATATAAGGTAACGTTATCACCGACAATCGCTGTCTCTCCTATGATAACGCCACTTCCGTGGTCGATGAAAAATCCTTTTCCGATCGTTGCTCCCGGATGTATCTCGATCCCTGTTTTTCTCGCCGCACGCTGGGAAAGAAATCTTGCCCAGAAATAGTGCCCTTTCAAATACAGTTTATGTGCACGTCTATAACTTAGCATAACACGAAAGCTTGGATAAAGCAAAACTTCCATCGGTGATTTGATCGCCGGGTCACGCTCTTTTATCACTTGAAACTCTTCCTTCACATGCTGGATGATTCCCATACTTCTTGCCCCTTTTCTTTTTATTAATAAATCAAAAAAACGGATTATCCCATCTCCAAGAGACGAAATAATCCGCGGTTCCACTCTAATAAAAATCAATTGATTTTCCCTTAAGACACGTAACGTGTGTAACCCGAACCAGAATACTTAAGTTCTGCCATCACAGACCTCTTTTCCCCTGATCAGCTCCCGGAGGCACTTCGTGAATTCTCTTTCGCAAGACTGCTTTCAGCCGGTGACAGTCTCTCTCTTTGCGCTGCCCAAATTCCTACTCTTTCCGTTCATCGCTTTGCTATTCATTTATCCGGAACATTTTTTATTCCTAATATAGTGTATGCAGTTCGCCCGGATTTGTCAAGAAATTTTCTTATGACTGCTTTCTGCATCCGGCGCAGCCTGCGCATCCCGCCTGGGAATCTGCCACTGCCACACTGCTCTCATAAATGGTTGTCAGCGCACAGATCGCCTGGGATGAGATTCCCTGTTCTGCTCCTGTGAAACCAAGTCCTTCCTCGGTCGTTGCTTTCACATTGATCTGACTTACATCAATATGCAATGCTGTCGCAATATTCTTCTCCATCTCCTCGATGTATGGACGCATTTTCGGTTTCTGTGCAATGATCGTTGCGTCGATATTCTCCACAATATATCCTTTTTCCTCGATCAGTTTTGCAACATGCTCTAATAATTTGATACTCGAGATCCCTTTGTACTGTGGATCTGTATCCGGGAAATGTTTTCCGATATCGCCAAGTGCTGCCGCTCCAAGCAGTGCATCCATGATCGCATGCAACAAAACATCTGCATCCGAATGTCCCAAAAGCCCCAGCGTATGTGGAATCTTTACACCTCCAAGGATCAAATCCCTTCCTTCTACTAATTTATGGACATCATATCCCATTCCTACTCGCATTCTTTTTCTCCTTCTATGACGGTTAAACTGTTTTCATTATAGCATACCCATTTTGTAGTTTCTATTACTTTCCATCAACCTTTTTGCACGACTCCATGTACCTCTTTATATTCCTTCGGCGACACCCCGAACTCCTTTTTAAACGCCCGGTAAAAACTGGAGTAATCCTTAAACCCGAACATTGTGTAAACATCGGTAATACTCGTCTCACCCAGGATTGCCGCCTTGGATGCCTGCATCCGTTTCTTCAATATATATTGGTGCACAGACAATCCCATCTGTTCTTTAAAAATATGTGCAATGTGGTATTTACTGACAAAAAACTGCCCTGCAAGCTGCTCTAAAGACAGCTCCTCATCCAGATGGTCATCAATATAATAAATAATGTTCTGATAAAGATTCTGTTCCTCTTTCTCACTCTTCGGATTCTGCTGTTCATAGACAATACGGTTCAGCTGAAGAACAAGGTCATTCACACAGAGGGAGACCTTTGCCTCTTTTCCAAAACGCTCCGACTTAATCTCCTCGATCAACTGGAAAATCCGGTACTGGATCGTATTAAACGTGATCAGATCATTGTGAAAAATATATGTTTTCTTTACCAGAACATTCTGCATCAGATATCCGTAAGAGGAAGACACTTCCATCAACTGGTTGCAATATTCCACACTGATCCAGAATACAAATCTCCGGTAAGGGATCTCATTTCCATGCACCATCGCCATGTGCTTTATCCCCGGAGGTATCAGCACCATATCTCCATATTTTAAAGGATACTGCTCCCCCTCGATCCAGATGGAGACATCCCCTTCCAGAAAAAAATAAAACTCATAGTAATCATGCGAATGTATGGAAACCTTTTCAGATGCCGGCTCATTATAATAGTAGATTTCAAAATCCCGGGACAGCATGTATTGTCTCGTGGAAAACTTGGTCTGAAGATTTTTTGCCATGTGTGTTTCCTTTCCTGCCTGTAAACAGCCTGCTGCTGTTTCTTATGTGTCTGCACTTTTCACTGCCTGCACACATTATATCATGTGCAAAACCAGCACATGATCAACATTCGTCGCTCGCCGAACACATGCATGTGTTCTTCTCGCTTGCACTCATTTTATCATTCAACCGCAACTTTTGCAATGTGAACAACAACTCTGTCAATTTTCTTTTTTCCTCTTTTGGATATAATAAGCTTATCAAAACAAAAACCTGCTGCCACACGGCAGCTTCACAATTTTTTCTAAGAAAGGAAACAAGAAACTATGGAAATGACATTAAGATGGTATGGTTCCAAATTCGACACTGTAAAATTAGAGCAGATTCGCCAGATCCCGGGCGTAACAGGCGTTATCACAACTTTATATGATACCGCACCTGGAGATGTGTGGAGCAGAGAACGCATTCAGGAAATGAAAGCGGAGGTTGCTGCTGCAGGACTTCATGTAGCGGGTATCGAGAGCGTAAATGTCCATGATGCGATCAAGACAGGTTCCGCCGACCGTGACAAATACATCGATAACTACATCGAGACTTTAGAGAACCTTGGAAAAGAAGATATCCATCTTGTATGCTACAACTTCATGCCTGTATTCGACTGGACACGTACAGAGCTTGCACGTAAAAGACCGGACGGTTCCACAGTTTTAGCTTACACACAGGAAGCTGTAGATGCCATCAATCCAGAAGATATGTTCGCTTCTATCTCCGGCGATATGAACGGAACTGTTATGCCGGGCTGGGAGCCGGAACGTATGGCTAAAATCAAAGATCTTTTTGCAATGTACAAAGACATCGATGATGAAAAACTGTTTGAAAATTTAAAATATTTCTTAGAGAGAATCATGCCTGTATGTGACAAATATGACATCAACATGGCAATCCACCCGGATGATCCCGCATGGAGCGTATTCGGACTTCCACGTATCATCATCAATAAGAAAAACATTCTCCGTATGATGGAAATGGTAGATAACCCACACAACGGTGTTACTTTCTGCTCCGGTTCTTACGGAACAAACCTTGAGAACGATCTCCCGGATATGATCCGTTCCTTAAAAGGACGTATCCACTTTGCGCATGTCCGCAACTTAAAATTCAACAGCCCGACAGATTTCGAAGAGGCAGCACACCTTTCTTCTGACGGAACATTTGATATGTACGAGATCATGAAAGCGCTTTACGATATCGGATTTGACGGACCGATCCGTCCAGACCACGGACGTATGATCTGGGGCGAAGTTGCAATGCCGGGTTACGGTCTTTACGACAGAGCTTTAGGTGCAACATATTTAAACGGTTTATGGGAAGCAATTGAAAAAGGAGAGACAAGACATGCAGTTAAATAGAGCAGGTTTAGCAGATAAAAGTGCATGGGAAGCTAAGGGTTATGCCCTTCCTTCCTTTGATTATGAAACAGTACAAAAGAATACAAAAGAGAATCCATTCTGGGTTCACTTCGGTGTTGGTAACATCTTCCGTGCATTCCAGTGCAACGTTGTCCAGAACCTTTTAAATGCAGGTGTTCTTGACCGCGGATTGACCGTTGCAGAGGGATATGACTACGAGATCATCGAGAAAATGAACCGTCCACACGACGATTTAAGCATTCTCGTTACTTTAAAAGCAAACGGAACCGTTGAGAAATCCGTTACCGGAAGTATCATGGAATCCCTCGCTTTAGATTCCCACGATGACACGCAGTTCTCCCGTTTAAAAGAGATTTTTGCAAAAGATTCCCTTCAGATGTGTACTTTCACCATCACAGAAAAGGGGTATAACTTAAATACTCCGGACGGAAACTTCATGACTGCTGTTGCAGAAGATATGAAAAACGGACCGGAAAGACCAGAGAGCTACATCGGTAAAGTTGCTGCATTAGTTTACGCACGTTACGTTTCCGGCAAGAAACCGATCGCCATGGTAAGTATGGATAACTGCTCCCACAACGGAGATAAGTTAAAACTCGCCATCACTACTTTTGCAAAAGAGTGGGCAAAAAATGGTGTTGTAGAAGAAGGATTTGTTTCCTATACAGAGGACGAAAATAAAGTTTCCTTCCCATGGACTATGATCGATAAGATCACACCAAGACCAGACGCTTCCATTGAAGCATTATTACAGAAAGATGACATCGAAGGTCTTGATCCGGTTATCACAAGCAAAAATACTTACGTTGCTCCATTCGTAAACGCTGAGGAAACCGAGTACCTTGTCATCGAGGACAAGTTCCCGAACGGACGTCCTGAGTTAGAAAAAGGCGGTCTTATCTTCACAACCCGTGAGACAGTAGATAAAGTAGAGAAGATGAAAGTCTGCACCTGCTTAAATCCACTTCACACAGCACTTGCTGTATTCGGATGTTTATTAGATTATAACCTCATTTCCGCAGAGATGAAAAATGAGACTTTGGTAAAATTAGTAGAAGGTATCGGATACAAAGAAGGACTTCCGGTTGTTGTAAATCCTGGCATTCTTGATCCAAAAGAGTTTATCGACACTGTACTTAATGTACGTGTTCCAAACCCATTCATGCCGGATACACCACAGCGTATCGCAACCGATACTTCCCAGAAACTGGCAATCCGTTTTGGTGAGACGATCAAAGCTTACGCTGCTTCCCCTGAACTGAATGTTTCTGATATTAAATTAATTCCATTGGTATTTGCCGGATGGCTTCGCTACCTTATGGCAATTGATGACAATGGAAATGAATTTACATTAAGCCCAGACCCAATGTTAGACGAGGTTCGTCCTTACGTTGCTGACATTAAACTTGGAGATTCTTTTGACGCTGACGCAAAATTAAAAGATATCCTCTCCAACGCTAAGATTTTCGGTGTAAATCTTTATGAAGCAGGACTTGCAGAACTTACCTGCCAGTACTTCACAGAAATGACCAGAAAACCTGGCGCTGTTATGGAAACATTACAGAAATATGTCGGCTGATCTTTCAAATTACACTTTATAAAAGTAAAAAGCAGCCGCACCGGGATTTTTATGAATCCTCGGTGCGGCTG
>OJNP01001403.1_pt1 | contig 12171 bp, 8 predicted proteins | sample 1597921 | NCBI WGS metagenome assembly OJNP01 (sample SAMN01915213, study PRJEB22387) | human gut metagenome | isolation source: stool | host: Homo sapiens | place: USA | reverse complement strand
CTGAACGGTCTTGGAATTGACACTGAATTCCACTATGCACAGATGGCTGACCTGACCGGTAGTATGAAAGTCAAGGTTCTTCTTGCACAGGCACTTTTTGGAAATCCTGACATTTTGCTGCTGGATGAGCCTACCAACCATCTGGATCTTCCCGCAATTGAATGGCTTGAACAGGAGCTCGACGTTCCCCTCAAACGCCCCTCCAGCGCCAAGAGCGCGCGCGAGGTCACGTTCATCCCCTGCTTCGACCACACGAATCGCCTGTGGCGGGGCATAAAGCGCGAGGCTTTCGAACGCGTCGCACGCGCCGAGATAGAACGGCTCGGCATCGAGCTCCTAGAGCGCTGCGAGCTCATGGAAATCGTTCGAGATCAGCATGGCCCGGTCATCGGCGCCATCCTGTACGACAGGCGCGAACAGGAGCTTTTCCCCTTCCCCGCCAAGTCGGTCATCCTGTGCTCCGGCGGCACGGGAGGACTGTTTGAACGCAGTCTCACCTCACGAGACGTCCTCAGTTCCGCACACGGCATCGCCCTCGACGCGGGCTGCTCACTCGTGAATATCGAATTCATGCAAATGATGCCTGGGCTCGTCTCACCCGCCCGTGGAATCGTCTTCAACGAAAAGACCTTCCGTTATGCGGTCTTCGAAGACCCCGCCGGTATTTTGCCCGCCGATCGCAAAGGGCTTTCCGATCTACTTGAAGCGCGCTCAGGACACGGACCGTTCACGTGCCGTCTCGGTGATGAACTCGTCGACATGGCAATCGACGCCGCGGGAGAAGACGGAATCGCCGTCCACTATAACTTTCCCAAAGACGACGCACCGGAGTTCGTGCAGACGTTCGCGCAATGGATGGAAGACGAGCTTGGAATCACCCCCAACGACGAGCTGCGCGTTGCGATGTACGCGCATGCAGCAAACGGCGGTATCCGCATCGACGCTCATGCCAAGACGAGCGTACCAGGACTTTTTGCATGTGGTGAAGTCACGGGCGGCATGCACGGCGCCGATCGAATCGGGGGGCTCTCCAGTGCAAACGGCCTGGTTTTTGGACGGATTGCCGGCAAGGGCGCCGCGAATCAAGGCACCGCAGCATCGACCTGTATCAATGCAGACCGCATCCTCAAAGAGTCACTTGAGCGCATCCGGATGAACGCAACGCCTTTAGACGACATGGACGCGAGCCGCATCACCAAGGACATGCAGGGGACCATGAGCGCGCATGCCATGATTCAACGGACCGAAAAAGGCCTTGCAACGGCACTCGACGATATTGAACGACTGCAGCGCGAAGCACAGTATCACGGAGATTGCCGTGGCTGCGTGTTTCCCGCCGATGCCGCACTTGCCCGCGGGATACGCGTCTCCTCGCAGCTCAAGCTCGCCCAGGCGATGCTGCAGGCAATGAGAAGCCGTACCGAGGGCCTCGGATCGCACTATCGCGCCGATTGAGTGCCGCTGAAACCATAGCCATACATGCATCAGAACGTACATGCATGAGTGCAAAAGGGACCGAAGCACAGGAGTCGCTACAGATAGCAAAACAGCCTCTTTCGAGGCTGCACGATTCAATGGGTGGGCGATCAGGGATTCGAACCCTGGACCTTGGGATTAAGAGTCCCCTGCTCTAGCCAGCTGAGCTAATCGCCCCTTTGCATCTACCGTGTGAAAGGGAATGGGGTGGGTAAAGGGACTCGAACCCTCGACCTACGGGACCACAACCCGTCGCTCTAGCCAACTGAGCTACACCCACCATGTCTGTCACACAGCGAAGAGTATTATGCATTCTTATCAAAAACATTGCAAGGGGTATTTTTGAAAAATTTGGCGATGGGAAAACATCGCCAAAAACAAGACCCCCGGACCCGCTCCACCTAGGCGCTGCGCCCGTATTCCCTACGGCGATACCATCGCACCGCCGTGCTCCTTATGAACGTGGCGATGAAAGCCCCGCTGCAATCGATCAAGACATCGGTTACCTGGCCGCAACGCCCCGGCACGAACAGCTGAATCGTCTCATCGATCGACGAGACCAGCACGCAAAGAACGCATGCGGCGACAACGCCCTCCGATCCGGCGCTACGCTTGGGGTCGAACGCATGAGACGAAAGCAAGGCAAGGACGAAATACTCCGTAAAGTGGGCCGCTTTGCGAATCAGGAAATTCGTGACCCAGGCAAAGGGGAGTCCCAGCGACTGCAAAAGCCCTTGGATCCACTCCATGACCCCGGCGCTCAAAGAACCGCTGCCCTCCCCCGCAACAAGGGAATTACCCCAGATCACGCTGATGAACAGAACGACGAGAACGAGCCCCGGAATGCTCACCCTCTCCTTTATGTCCCGTATAAGCGAGGACACGCGCTACGCCTCCGCCAGCCGGCGAGCATCAAGCGACGCCGTGCCGCCCTCGATGACCTTGAGATACTCATGGGCGACCGCATGGACGCTCTTAGACTCGACCTTGTCGAACTCGTCTTCAATCATCGCGTTGACACGCGTGTGCATCTTTGTTTCATTGCCTCCCTCGGCAAGCGCCGCCATGCGGCCCACGCCAACGCTGACCGTCTGGTCGCTCTGAGGGGCCTTGGGCGTCGTGTCCTCGGCCAGAATGGCGAGAGCGCGGGCCCACATGTCCTCATGGCCCGAGTAATCCGCCATGGGGACCTCAACGTCCTCGACGGTCGCCGCTACGGCAACGGGGCGAACGGGTGCGGCGGAGACGGGAGCAGAAGCGGGTTGCATCTTGGGAAGCACGGGGGCATAGGACGCGCGCGCAACAGCGCCCCCATAGAGAGACGCCATGGCCTCATCGCGACCGATGACATCCTCGCGTGCATCGGCCGCCGCAGTTGCAGAACGGGCAGCCGCCTGAGCCGCCGCCTGCTCCGTGCGGCGCAGCTCTTCGAGCGCGATTTGATACATGTCCTTCGAGCGCGTGGGGTCGCAGCTAAACGGGGAATCACCGCTGAACATGGCGTCGATCTCCGCCCAAGCCTCGGCCTCGTCGAGCGCATCGACCGCACGCGAAATGACCGGGACGCCATCTGGAGTGGCGGACCTTCCACCCCGATGACCGTGCGGGCGAGAACCGGCGCGCGAGACATGCGTGGAGGCAGCCGAACGGGCATCGGCGAACGCGGACTTGAATCGAGCGGCCTCGACCTGTTCTTCGGCGAGACGCTCCGCGCGGGCATCCATAAGGTGGCCGGATATGGCGAGCAGGCCGACTCCAGCGAGCGAGCCGGCGACAAGCGGCAAGATATCGGAGCGAATCGCCTCGTTGACTCCATCGAACGGCAGAGTCGCGGCATATGCGGCCAACGGCAGCGCCACGCCCAGCCCCGCTGAGATGGCGATTGCCCCTTTGCGATACCCCATGCTCTCGACAGCCATGACGCGCTCCTTCGTCACCCTCGCAAACGTGCTCTAAACAACGATGACCGGCGCGGATGCACCGGTTCGCAATAAGTCGGATGGAAAAGATGAAGTGTGGCGCGCAGGGAATGACCCCGACAACGGTTGGTAGTGCGTTTCATCTGCGTTTTCCGTCGCGATCTTCGTTGCATTATAAAGAGAACTCCCAGGTATTTGCAAGTATCAACCGCCGACGGCGACAAATCGGTCCATCTGTTGCAAACGGGAACTTTAGGGAACAAGTACCTCGGCATTCCGTCTTATCCGCAAACGGATCGTTTGAGTAAAGGAGCGAGCATGACACGCATCGCCATCGTCACTGGGGCGAGTTCGGGCCTGGGTCGCGAGTTCGTCAAGCAGCTGGATGCCGGCGCAGCCGGGAAGCTCGATGAGATTTGGGTTGTCGCCCGCCGAGCCGATCGGCTCGAGGCCCTACGCCGCACCTGTGACACGCCCGTGCGCCCCTTCTGCCTGGACCTGACCGACCCCGCCTCGTTCGATGTGATCGATGGGGCCCTCTCCGAGACCCCGGCCGCCGAAGTCGCACTGCTCATCAACAATGCGGGCTTTGGAACGTTTGGGCCGATCGCCGCGCAAAGGCCCGAGGATGGGGCAAGCATGGCAAAGCTGCTCATGGTCGCCCCAGTCGAGCTGATCTACCGCACACTCCCCTATTACCGCGCGGGCTCGCGCGTCATCAACGTCGCAAGCGTGGCGGCGTTCCTCCCGCAGCCCAAGCTCGCCGTCTATTCGGCGGCCAAGCGCTTCATCCTCGACCTGTCCCGCTCGCTCAACGCCGAGCTGGGAGAAGCTGACATCCACGTCACCGCTCTGTGCCCCAAATTCATGCACACCGAATTCCTGGATCAGCCCGGCGATCAGGCAGCTGCGAACGCCATGTACGCCATCGGATTCGAGCGCGCCGAGAACGTCGCCAGATCGGCCCTGCGCGCCAGCAACCGCGGAAAGGATCTCTGCATCCCCTCCCTCGATATGAAGGCCTATTACGCGGCGTCGCGCATTCTCCCCTACAAGGCGGCATTGGCCGTCGAGCGCGCCCTGGGAATCCTCTAAAAGCAGCGCCGCACCCCAACGCGCGACGAATCGAACAAAAAAAATCCTCCTTGCCCGCATGCAAACGGCAAGGAGGATTTTCGTTGTGATGGGTTGGTCAGCTATCTCTACAGCGCCTCGGGATGATCAGCGGCCTTCTTGGCTGTGCGAATCAGGAAATCCTGGTTGGAGTTCGTGCCCTTGAGCCCCTTGATGAAGGACGCCGCAGCGCGCTCCGTATTGTTCATACCGGCGAGGATACGGCGGATGCCCCACATGAACGGACGCATCTGCTCGTCGACCAGCAAGTCCTCGTTGCGCGTACCCGAGGCGACCGGATCAATAGCCGGGAAAATGCGGCGATCGGCGAGGTCGCGGTCGAGCTTGAGTTCCATATTGCCAGTGCCCTTGAACTCCTCGAAGATCACTTCGTCCATCTTGGAACCGGTGTCCACGAGCGCAGAGGCCAGAATCGTGAGTGAACCGCCGTTCTCGATATTGCGCGCGGCGCCCAGGAAGCGCTTGGGCGGATACAGAGCGGCAGAATCAACGCCACCGGAGAGAATGCGACCCGATGCAGGCGCGGCGAGATTGTACGCGCGGGCGAGACGGGTGATGGAGTCGAGCACCACCACAACGTCGCCACCAAGCTCGACGATGCGCTTGGCACGCTCGATCACGAGCTCTGAGACGCGCGTATGGTTGTCGGCAGGCATATCGAAGGTCGAAGCCACCACATCGCCCTTGATGGAGCGCTGCATATCGGTGACCTCCTCGGGGCGCTCATCGACCAGCAGGCAGATGAGATGCACCTCGGGGTTGTTGATCGAGATCGACTGGCAGATCTTCTTCAAGATCGTGGTCTTGCCCGCCTTGGGAGGCGAGACGATCAAGCCACGCTGGCCCTTGCCGATGGGACTCACGATGTCGATTGCGCGGCCCGTGATGGAATCCTTGCCATGCTCCATCTTGAGCGGCTCGTTGGGATAGATCGGCGTGAGATCGGCGAACTTGGGGCGGTGCTTGATCTGCTCGGGCTCGAGGCCGTTGACCGAACGGATCTTGGCGAGTCCCGGAAGCTTGTCGTTGGCGCGCATCGGACGCAGCGTACCGGCAACCAAGTCGCCGGCGCGAAGCCCTGCGGCGCGGATCATCTGCGCGGGGACGAACGCGTCGTCACGACTGGGCATATAGCCGTGTGCGCGAATGTAGCCGAATCCCTGGTTATCCATGTCGAGAATACCCTCGATGTCGCGGAATCCCTCGGCGCGGGCGGCGGCGGCATAGATCATTTCGACCAGGTCGGCCTTTTTGACGCCCGTCGGGTCAAGTTCGAGGGAGCGGGCCTTTTCGCGAAGCTCGGCGACCTTCATGGCCGTGAGCTCCTCGCGCGTGAGCGAGGGCTCGGTCGGGGCAAAGCGGTTGTTGCGCTGCTTGCGGTTCTCCTTCTGGCGCTCACGACGCTCGCGACGGGCATCGGCCTTGGAAGACGAGCCCTCGGCGCGCTCAGCGTCGCGGCGATCCTTATGGTTGCGACGGGATTGCTTGCCGGAAGGCTTCTCCTCGGCCTTCACCTCGGCCTTATCCGCAGGTTGGTCGGCCTTATCGGACGCCTCCTCGCTTTTGGGCTTGGAACCATCCTCGTCAGCACCCGACTTGGGAGCGTCTTCACGCACCGCTTTTCTCGCGCGGGAGGCGCGTCCGGGACGGGCGTCCCTCTTGACCGCGGCCTCTTTCTCAGAGGCCTCCTCGGTAAATGCGGCGGGGGCGGGTTGCGCGGATTCGACGGAAGTCTCCTCGACCCTCTCAGCCTGAATGCCCGACTCGCGATCGGACTTCTGAGAATCCTTCTCCGCAGGCCCATCAGCCTTCGACTCGTCGCGAGCCGCCATCAAGGCAGCCTGCTGAGCCGCCAGGGCGGCAGCGGCGGCCTTCTCGGCCTCAACGTACGCCTTCGGCTTGCGGCCACGACGGTGCGGACGCAGCGCGGGATCGATCAACGGTGCCTCCACCTTGACTTCCTGCGCACCCACAGCCGGCTCGGCGGCGGAAAGCACCTCTGCCGCACGCTCGGCGGCGCGGCGCTGCCTGCGGACGACAGAGGCCTGGCTGATCTGTGCGAGAGCGCGGGCCTGCATGACCTCCGCGGTTGCCGCGGGAGCCTCGGCATCCCCGGCAGCGGCCTTGGCCTTGCGGGTACGGCGCTTAGCCGGCGCCTCTACATCGTCAGACTCCGCAACGGCACGCGCCCGACGACGGGGCGCCGCAGGTGCCGCAGCTGAATCCGCCGTCTTACGGGTACGGCGCTTGGGCTTTACCTCAGGATCCTGAGCAGGCGAAACGACCACAGACTCGGGGGCAACTTCGGTCTGGGCGGCACGGGCCTTGACAGGTGCGCTCGTCTCTCGGGTACCGGGAGCGTCGACCACGGGGGTAGGCGCAACTTCAGGCGCACGATCGTCCCTATTCGGAGCCTTCTCGATATTCGCTTCTTCAGACACGCGGTTCTACTTTCTTCTCGCGTTAGTACAAGCACGGCGTCGATACGCGCCGATATATCACTTGTTTGAAAAATGTAGGTAAGGAAAATGAAAGCGCAGGTCGCGCTGGGTTGAATATACCACATTGCAACCGATCGGCATAGAAAAATGCCCGGATGCAAAGGCATCCGGGCATTTTCATTCGATTGGGAACCAGCGCAGACGCCGATTTACATCGTGGTGGGCGCGGAAACACCGATAAGGCTCAGAACCAGCTCGAGGACGGAGCGGACGGCGTCGCAGGCGGCCAGACGTGCGCGGGACAGCTCGGCGTCGACCGGCCGGCCCTCGCTCGGCAGCACCTGGCAGGCCTGGTAGAAGCTGTGGAAGCCGGCGGCCAGCTCCTCGGCGAAGTGGGTCAGGCGGAAAGGCGCACGGTCGCGGGCGCAGGAGGCGATGAGGTCCTCGAGCTCGGAGATCTTGCGGGAGAGCGCGAGCTCGGTGGGATCGGTCAGCAGCGCGTAGTCGACGTTCTCGCCGATGGCCTTGGCGGCCACGGCGTCCATGCCCATCTCAGCGGCCTCCTCCGGCGTGACGCCGGCGGCCTTGCGCAGGATGGAGCAGATGCGGGCGTGCGCGTACTGGACGTAGTACACGGGGTTGTTCTGGCTCTTCTCCTTAACGGCCTCGATATCGAAATCGATGGCCTGGTTGGAAGAGCGGGAGATCAGGGTGTAACGAGTGGCGTCGGCACCGACCTCGTCAACGAGCTCCTGGAAGGTGACCATGGTGCCCTTGCGCTTAGACATGCGAATCGGCTTGCCGTTGCGGAGCAGATTCACGAACTGGCCGAGCAGGACCTCGAACTGGCCGGGGTAACCCAGGGCGTCGCAAACGCAGCGCACGCGGTTGATGTAACCGTGGTGGTCACAGCCCCAGATGTCGATGACATGGTCGACGCGCTGGAACTTATCCCAGTGATAGGCAACGTCGGAGGCGAAGTAGGTGTACTCACCATTGGCCTTCACCAGAACGCGGTCCTTGTCGTCGCCCAGATCGGTGGAACGGAACCACAGGGCGCCGTCCTTGTTGTAGAGATAGCCCATCTCGTCGAGCTTGGCAAAGGCGCGGTCGACGGCGGAGGTGCCGGCGTGCTCGCCCTCGGTGTCCTTGATGTAGACGGTGCGCTCGGAGAACCACTTGTCAAAGTCGCAGCGGACGTCGTGGCACAGCTGACGCATGTTCTCGACCATCTTGGCGTAGCCCTCCTCACGGAAGTAGAGCATGCGCTCCTCGTCCGTGACGTGGGCCCACTTGTCGCCGTCCTTCTTATAGAAGGCAGCGGCCTCGTCGATGATGTAGGTGCCGCCGTAGGCGTTGCCACCCAGGCCCTCGGTGAAGGCATCCATGTAGGGATGGGAATCCAGGTGCTCGTCGGCCTCATCCTGAACGAAGTTGTCGCGGTCCTGAGCCAGGAAGTCACGAGCGCCGTCGATATCGAGGCCCTCCTTCTCCATGATCTCGATGAGCTGCATGTAGCGGTAAGAAATGGAGTTACCGAACACGTCCATCTGGGAACCATGGTCGTTGATGTAGAACTCGCGCTGGATGTCATAGCCGGCGTGGCTCATGACACGGCAGAGGGAGTCGCCGAGCGCAGCCCAACGGCCGTGGCCGACGTGCATCGGACCGACGGGGTTGGCGGAAACGAACTCGACCTGGGTCTTCAGGCCCTGGCCGACGTTGGACTTGGCAAAGTCCATGCCCTCCTTGCGAGCGACGTCCAGAATGGCGTTGTTGGCGGCGGCGTTCAGGTAGAAGTTGATGAAGCCGGGGCCGGCGACCTCGACCTTGGCGATCTCGGCGCTCTCGGGCATGTGGGCCACGATGGCGTCGGCGATCTTCTTGGGTGCGCAGTGGGCCAGCTTGGCGGACTTCATCGCGCAAGTGGAGGTCCACTCACCGTGAGAAGTGTCAGCCGGTCGCTCCATGCCACAATCCTCGAGCTCGAACGCGGGCAGGTCGCCAGCCTCCTGAGCGGCGGCGAGGGCAGTGCGCACCAACTCTTCAATCTTCTCCGGCATAGAGGTCCTCCTCATCCTATGGCCCTGAAATGTCCTTCTCGCAGGGCTCACGTACAGACGCACTGTACTCTAGCACAGTGCAGCAGCTTAGGGGCGTGAAATCCCCGAAAACATGCGATAGCCCGCTTTTTCCGAGTTCAAATCTACAGGAAAACGCATAGAAAGATACGGAATTTAAATTGCGAGAATAGCTCATTCAGGCATTTTTCCAATACCGTATGCATCATTATTCACGTCCTGCAATGAGTCCTCTGTAGGTTTTCCCATATAAACATGGTATTATTGTTGCTACTGAGCGTATCGCGTATTCATTTGGAGGAAGCATGTTTGAAATCGGACAGCACGTTATTCATCCCGGCCAAGGAGTCTGCACGGTCACCGGATTCACCGAGGACGTCGCGCACCCCATGATTTTGCTCCGCGCCAAATCCGGCCATGCGGAAACCCACCTCATGTATCCCCTTGCCCAGCAGAGCCGCCTCCATGCAATCATCTCGCGCGAGGACGCCGAAGACCTCATCGACTCCTACGCCGACCTGACTGTCGATTCATTTACCGAACGCAACAGCGCGCTCGAGGAAACGCATTTCAAGCAACAGCTCAAACTCGGAGCTCCCGAGACGGTGCGCGTTGCAAAGACCATGCGTCACCGCATCGCAGAAGCGGAAGCCCATGGAAAGAAACCGAGCAGCTACTATTCCCGCATGCTCAAGGAGGCGCGCCGCCGCACGCTCGAAGAGCTCTCCGTCGCCCTCGGAGCCGACGAAGACGCTGTAGAAGAGCGATTCAAGGCAGCCATCATCCAAGCGGGCGAAATCCCGACACTCAACTGATCGACGCCCCGCCTCAATTTAGGGACAGTCCCCAAATTGAGGCGCGGAATCGAGGTGCAGCACAACGGTAAGGCCCGCACTCCATCGTGCTATAGTGTGGTGTAGCAAGCCTCCCCCTTCACCGGATGGGGGAATCAAGGTGTCCGACCCCCGACCGTAGGTACGGTGCGCACGCGCGCCATAAGGCGGGGGTCTCGGGCACCTTTTTTGCAATCGCAGCCGTTATCTAGGAGGAACCATGGCACAGCTCAACGCCGGCATGACCCGCGAGGCAGCATTCGACCTGCTCAGCGAGCACAACAAGGATCCGTTCCACATCGAGCACGCAGAGACGGTCGAGCAGACGATGCGCTACTTCGCACGCGAGTACGATCCCGAGAACGAGGAATTCTGGGGCATCGTCGGCCTGCTGCACGACCTCGACTGGGAAGAGCACGACGACGACCCGATGAACCACACCATCTACGCGGCGAAAGACATCGAGGCCGCTGGTGGTTCCGCCGAGCTCATCCGCGCCATCCAGACGCACACAAGCGATTTCAACGCCGAGCTGCCCAAGCCGGAGCTGATGATGGAGAAGATTCTGTTCGCCACCGAGGAGCTCACGGGTCTCATCGGCGCAGCCGTGGTGATGCGCCCCTCCAAGAGCGTCATGGACTTCAACGTGAAGTCCCTCAAGAAGAAGTTCAAGGACAAACGTTTCGCCGCCGGCGTTTCGCGTGATGTCATCCGCTCCGGCGCCGAGATGCTCGGCTGGGAGCTCGATGAACTGTTCGCGCGCACCATCGAGGCCATGCAGTCCTTCGCCCCCGATCGCGACACGTTCACCTCAAATTAGGGACAGTCCCTAAATTGAGGTTCTGACATCTAAATCCACCTCAAATTAAGGACTTCCCTAATTTGAGGCATGTGTAAACAAGCCAAAAACGAAACAGGAGATGCCACATGCCGAGAACCTCACGAAAACGATCGGAAACTGGCTTTTACCACGTGATCCTAAGAGGAAACGGCAAGCAAAACCTGTTTGAAACCGATAAGGACCGGGCGGCATTCATGGAGGCCGCCCGGTCCTCTTTTTCACGCGACAGCGTCACGCTCATCGCATGGTGCCTCATGGACAATCATGTCCACCTCATCATCGACGACCCGCTCGACCGCATAAGCACAGCCATCCAACGCGTAACCTCGACGTATGCAAGGTACTTCAACCACTCATTCGGACACTCAGGCCACGTGTTCGAAGGGCGCTACGGAAGCGTTCCCATTATTGATGACGAGCAGCTGCTTGCAGCGGTGAAATACGTCCACAACAACCCTCTCAAAGGCATGGGGATCACGCCTGATCGCTACCCGTGGTGCAGCTATTCAGAGTATGTATCCGGCGTATCGAGATTCGCAGATATCGACACGCTTCTCGAGCTACTTGGTGGGACCCAGGCGTTTGTGATGTTCTCCATCAACGACAACGTCACCGGATATCGACCAGCCTTCAAAAAGTATGCCGACGAAGACGAGAGGGCTACGCTCGCCCAGCAAGTATTCGAGTCCTTCGGATGCACGGCAACGGGCGTCAAAGAGCTGCCGAAGAAAACAAGAAACCAAGTGCTCAAGGCCTTGTGCGAATGCGGGCTAACGGTCAAACACGTTCAGAGACTCACAGGCATTGGAGAGTGGACAATCAGAAACGCAGCCGGCCGCATCAATAAACGCTGATCAACCCACAAACCTCAATTTAGGGACAGTCCCTAAATTGAGGTTGCACGGATGTAACAATTCAATAGTTCTCGCCGTGTATGGGGTGAGGAGGTGGAAGGCATGAAACAAAAACCACCACATACCGTCGAGGCGCTCCAATCCGAAGCTTTCATGGAGCACGCCATCGAGCATCATCGCGGAGCAGTCCTGAGACTCGCGCTCGCACGGACGCACAGTGCGACGGACGCCCAAGATATCGCCCAGGATGTGTTCATCAAGCTGCTGCGAAGCGCCACAAGGTTCCACGACGATGATCATCTGCGCGCGTGGCTGCTGCGCGCGACCCACGATTCATGCATCGACCTGCATCGGCAGGCCTGGCGTCGCCGCGTCGAGACGCACGAGGACATGGCTGCCGTTGCGGACCGAGAGACGTGGGACCCGGCCATCGAGGAAGTCGTCAACCATCCAGTATGGACGGCCATGGAGCGCCTACCCGACAAGCTGCGTTGCGCGCTGCACCTTTTCTACGTCGAGGGATACGGCATCGCCGAGGTTGCGGACATCTTGGGATGCACGGAGGCGGCGGCCCGCACGCGCCTGCATCGCG
>OJNP01001402.1_pt1 | contig 12179 bp, 7 predicted proteins | sample 1597921 | NCBI WGS metagenome assembly OJNP01 (sample SAMN01915213, study PRJEB22387) | human gut metagenome | isolation source: stool | host: Homo sapiens | place: USA | reverse complement strand
TCATGGAACGGTTTTGTCGCTTGGGTAACGCGCTGGGCTTCAGTCGTCGCCTGCAGAATCAGGATCTGCGCGCAATGGATGCCAAGGCGCGCGAAAAGATTGCCGCCGGCGGCAAGGAACTCGAGGAATTCATCAAAGAGTACTCGTCGGCACGAGCCGATTTGAAGTACATCCACAGTGCGGTCTACCTGCATGATCTGATCGAAGTGGGCCGACCGACGCCTGCGCCCGAATCCATCACGGTACCGATGCTGGTAATCGGTGCCTCGGCAGGCACCTTTACCGACGCCCAGGCCATGCGCCAATGGGTCAATGCGCTCAAGGACGGCCAGATGGCCGTGGTCAAGTGCGCGCACTGGCCGCTTACCGAATGCCCTCGGGATGTGGCTGATGTGATTGAAGGATGGGTATTCAAACGCTTTGCGCCGCAGTCGGCGGCGCAAGCATTATCAAATTAAGGCGAGACGACCGGCGTCCAACCGGTCGGGCAGGCGCGGATCTGCGGATAAAATCCTTTTTCGGCTTCGCACCAGTAGAGGGTCTTGGGCGCTGCCGCCGCCTGTGCGGCGTTGGCGGCCGCCCGTCTGGGCTGCAAGGTGGCGCTCGTGCAGGATCGTTACGTGCTGGGCGGCAACAACTCGTCGGAGGTGCGTGTCGGACTGGGCGGCCAGATCAACGTCGATCCCTATCCGTCGCTGGGTTACCTGCTCAACGAGATCGGCCCCGACCGCATCGGCAACGCCCGCGGCGCCCACCACTACCAGGATGACAAGAAGCTCAAAGTGGTGCTCGCCGAGAAGAATATCACGCTTTTCCTGGGTTATACCGTCACCGAGGTCGAGAAGATGGGCGACACGATCCGTTCGGTCGTAGCCGTCGAGGCGACCGAACAGAACCGGATCAAACTTTCGGGCAAACTCTTCTCGGACTGCACGGGCGACGCCTATCTGGCTGCCATGGCGGGTGCCGAGTGCCGCATGGGCCGCGAAGCCCGCGCGGAGTTCGGCGAAAGTCTGGCTCCGGTCGAGGCCGACGGCTTCACGATGGGCGTCTCGATCGAGTGGTACTGCGAGGACTGGAACACCCCCTGCACCTTCCCCGATTCGCTCGACTGGGGGCTGCGGCTCGACGAGTACACCGTCGAACCGGTGCACCGCGCCAACTGGTACTGGGAGGTCGGTATGCGCGACGATCAGGTGGCCGACGCCGAGAAGATACGCGACTACGGCATGTACGTCGCCTATTCGACCTTCTCCTACTGCAAGAACCGCTATTCGAAGAAGGAGGACTGGACCTGCACGCATCTGGTGTGGGTGTCCCACGTCTCCGGCAAACGCGAGTCGCGCCGCGTCGTGGGCGACTACATCCTGCGCGAGCAGGATCTCACGCGCCCGATCCGTCACGAGGACGAGACCTGCACCACCACGTGGCGTATCGACCAGCACTATCCGATGGAGAAGAACTCGCAGCAGTATCCCGGTGCCGAGTGGCTGTCGGAGGGCGTGCTCACGCCGATCGATTTTTACGCACTGCCGTACCGCTGCTTCTATTCGAAGGACGTGCGCAACATGTTCATGGCGGGGCGCAACATTTCGGTGACGCACATCGCGCTGGGTTCGACCCGCGTCATGCGCACCTGCGGCATGATCGGCGAGGTGGTCGGCATGGCCGCGTCGATCTGTTCGAAGCACGGAGCGCTGCCGCACGACGTCTACGATACGCGCTTCGAGGAGTTGCGCGAGCTGATGCAGCGGGGCGCGGGGCGCACCGACGTGCCCTACCTGCAAGTCTACACGTTGATCGACACGACGGCCGCCCGCAGCGAAGAGTGCTGATCCGCATTGACAACCGACCCTAACAGAAAAACCAATTATACGATGAACACGAACAATTCGGTCATGGCGCTCGCCACGACCTTCGCCGATCGGGGCGACTGGACGGTCGAACAGCAGTTCGTCCTCCAGATGGGCTCCTCCTATCTGCTGGCGCACGGCATCGGCACGCCGCTTCAACGCGATGCGGTGACGACCGTCGAAGTACCCGCCGACGGCGAGTACAATCTGCTGGTGCGTACCAAAAACTGGACGAAACACTGGTCCGACGGCCCGACGCCGGGCATCTTTCAGGTGCTCGTCGACGGTGTGGCCGACGCGGCGACCTTCGGCACGGACAAGGTCGACTGGTACTGGCAGCGGGGCGGCAAGATCGCTCTCAAAAAGGGCAAGCACACCCTCGCGCTGCACGACCTGACGGGCTTCGACGGCCGCTGCGACGCCGTCTATTTCACCACCGAAGAGGGCGACGTCCCTCCGTCCGGAAGCGCGGAACTCGCAGCGTTCCGCAAACGGATGCTCGGCATCCCCGCAACGCCGCAAACCGCCGAATCGTTCGATTTCGTCGTCGTGGGCGGCGGCATCGCAGGCATGTGCGCCGCGGCCGCGGCGTCCCGGCTGGGGTGCAGCGTCGCTCTGGTCAACGACCGCCCGGTGCTGGGCGGCAACAACAGCTCCGAAATCCGCGTGCACCTGGGCGGCGTCATCGAGCTTGGCCCCAACGAGGGACTGGGCCGCATGATCCGCGAATTCGGCCACTCGCGCGAAGGCAACGCCCGGCCGGCCGAAAACTACGAGGACGCGAAGAAAAGTGCGTTCATCGCCGGGGAGCAGAACGTGAAGCTGTTCTCCAGCTGCCGCGCCGTAGCGGTGAACAAAGAGGGCGGCCGGATAAAATCCGTAATCGTCCGCCACATCGAAACCGGGGAGGAGACGACGCTCGAAGCGCCGCTTTTCGCCGACTGCACGGGCGACGGAACCATCGGATTCCTGGCCGGAGCCGACTACCGCATGGGCCGCGAGAGCCGCGACGAATTCGGCGAAACGCTGGCGCCCGAAACCGCCGACCGGATGACGATGGGTTCGTCCGTCCAATGGTATTCGGTCGACACGGGCCGCAAAACCTCGTTCCCGACGTTCAGCTACGGCGTGGAGTTCAACGCCGAAAACTGCGAGCGGGTGACGATGGGCGAATGGAAATGGGAGACGGGCATGAACCTCGACCAGATCCGCGATTTCGAACGCATCCGCGACTACGGCCTGCTGGTGATCTATTCGAACTGGAGCTTTCTCAAGAACGGCCTGAAAGACAATGCCAAGTACCGCAACCGCGAGCTGGGCTGGGTGGCCTATGTGGCCGGCAAACGCGAATCGCGGCGGCTTCTGGGCGACTACGTCCTCAAACAGGACGATATCGACAAGAACGTCTTCCACGAAGACGCCTCGTTCACCGCGACGTGGGACATCGACCTGCATTTTCCCGATTCGCTCAACTCCGTGCGCTTCCCGGGCCGGGAGTTCAAGGCCGCGACCAAACACATCCACATCTATCCCCATGCCGTGCCTTACCGGTGTCTCTACTCCCGCAACGTGGACAACCTGTTCATGGCCGGGCGGAACATCAGCGTGACGCACGTGGCCCTCGGAACGGTGCGGGTGATGCGCACGACGGGCATGATGGGCGAGGTGGTCGGCATGGCAGCCTCGCTGTGCCGCAAATACGACGCTTCGCCCCGCCTGATCTACCAGAAACACCTCGGAGAACTCCGCAGGCTGATGCGCGAAGGCGTCGGCAGAAAAGAGGGGATTCCCGATAACCAGAAATTCAACACGGGCGGTTCTCTGAAAGCGCCCCGCGCACTGCGCAACGACTGAAAACGACAATGAAAAAACTACTGACACTGCTGCTTGCGCTGCCCCTCGCATGGGGGCATGCCGCAGCGCAGGAGAACGCGAAATATACGATCCTCCTCACCGGGGCCTCGTTCGCCTCACCGCAGAACGGCTGGTTCGAAATCGGATGCCGGCAACTGGACGCCCGGGCTATCAACCGGGCCATCGGCGGCGAGTCGATCGCCGACACGGCCAACCGGATGGCCGAGGGCACGCTCTGGAACGCCGGGGAGCTGGACGAGATGGATGCGCTGGTCATCATGCAGGTCCACAACCGCGACGTCTCGGCCACGGGCGGCCTGAAAGAGAAGTACACCGATTACACGACGCCGTTCGACCGGAGCAACTACGCCGCGGCGTTCGATTACGTCATCAAACGCTACCAAAGCGAGTGTTACGCCCTGAAGGACGATCCGAAATCGAAGTACTACGGCACGAAATCGGGTAAACCCGCCGTCATCGTCCTCTGCACCGACTGGCACGACGCGCGGACGACCTACAACGCCGCCATACGGCGCCTCGCCGCACGGTGGGGCCTGCCGCTCGTGGAGTTCGACAGGAACATCGGCTTCTCGAAAGACACTCCGAACCCGGCCACCGGGACCCAGCAGAGCCTGCTCCACGCCCAGGACACGCAAACCATCGAAGGCGTCGCCTACGGGTGGCATCCCCAGCGGGGCCAAGACAAATACATCCAGCAGCGGATGGCTGCGATCTTTACCGACACGATGCGCAGAATCCTGTCGGCAAAATAGAATCCCGACCATGAAACACACACTCCCGATACTGTTCACGATGCTGCTCTGCGGCACGTCCGCCTTCCCGCAGGAGGGCTGTTACAGCCGTTTGCAGAACGACACCCTGACGATCGGCAACTCCCGGATCGAACGCCGGTTCGTCTGGAACGGCGGCAACCTGATGACGCAGAGCCTGACCGACTTTTCGTCAGGACAGGTGTGGACTTCCCGTTCCCTGACGCCCGACTTCAAGGTCGCGGGCGATACCCGAAGCACCGGCGGACGCTGCTCGACGAAACGGATCGCCGAAACCGACATCCATCCGGCGCGGCTGGAAGTCACCGTGGAATTTTCGCTGGGAACGCTCGACGTACGGCGGATTTACCGCATCTGCGCCGACACTCCGGCGATCGCCTGCGACACCTACCTCAAAGGCAGCGCCGCACAGCTTCCCGAGAGCCGGGCGGTCAACGCCGCCGACCGCAAGAACATCGAATCGACCGCCGACATGCAGTCGCAGCCGGTCGCCGCGACCCTCGACCGGTTCAACCCCGGCGGGTTCCACTGGCATACGCGGATCGTGGAGTTCCAGGACGTCACGGACTGGAACAACAACCTGGTCTTCGAAACCGACGTCATTCCCTACCGGAAAAACAGCTACCGGGGCAACCTGCTCTTCGCCCGCAACGCCGAGAACGGCCGCGGATTCTTCTTCCTGAAGGAAGCCCCCGGTTCGGGCGTGCAACTGGCCTATGGCGGCGGGGACTTCACGGCGGAGTTCGGCGATTTCACGGTGACGGGACTGGGCGTGACGGAGAAGGACCTCCGCGAAGGGGAGTGGGTGAAAGCCTACGGATGCGTCCTCGGAGTCTGGTCGGGCGGAGAACTCGAACAGTTGACGGCCCTGCGTAGCTACCAGAAAAATTTACGGAAGCTGCTTCCCGGACGCGACGAGATGGTGATGATGAACACATGGGGCGACCGCAGCCAGGACACGAAGGTGAACGAACGGTTCTGCCTGGCCGAGGTCCGCAAGGCCGCGCATCTGGGCATCACGCATTTCCAGATCGACGACGGCTGGCAGGTGGGCAAAAGCCCCAACTCCGCCGTGGCGAAGGGGTCGTTCAAAAACATCTGGGACAATCCCGACTACTGGAAGCCCGACCCGGAGAAATACCCCCGGGGATTGCACCCTGTCGTGGAGCTGGGCCGGGAACTGGGCGTGGAGATCTGCCTCTGGTTCAACCCGAGCGTACAGGACGGCTATGCCGACTGGGAGAAGGATGCGCAGGCCCTCGTCGGTCTCTACGACGAGTACGGCATCCGCACGTTCAAGATCGACGGACTGGCAATCCCCGACAAACGCTCCGAAAGCAACCTGCGGCGGCTGTTCGACCGCGTGCTGGAGCGGACGGGCGGCCGAGTGGTCTTCAACCTCGACGCCACGGCCGGACGCCGCGGAGGCTACCACATGTTCAACGAGTACGGCAACATTTTCCTCGAAAACCGTTACACCGACTGGCAGAACTACTACCCCTACTGGACGCTGCGCAACCTGTGGATGCTCTCCAAATACGTTCCCGCGGAGAAGCTCCAGATCGAGTTCCTCAACAAATGGCGCAACACGGAAAAATATGCCGGCGACCCGTTCGCCCCGGCCAATTACAGTTTCGAATACCTCTTCGCAACGACCATGGCCGGACAGCCGCTGGCCTGGATGGAGGCGAGCGGACTGCCCGAAGAGGCGCTGGGCATCGGCGCGCTGATCGAACGCTACAAAGAGGTGCAGCACGATTTCCACCGCGGAGTGATCCTCCCCGTGGGCGACGAACCGTCGGGCCGTTCGTGGACCGGATTCCAGTCGGTCGACGGCGAGCGGGGCTACCTAATCTTCTTCCGCGAGCAGAACCCCGACCGGAAGGCCCGGATCGAAACATGGCTCCCCGAGAACTCGAAAGTGCGCCTCACGCCGGTGCTGGGGAGCGGGAAGGCCGCCGTGCAGAAGACCGGACGCCGCGGAACGCTGGAGGTGGAACTTCCCGCGCCCAACGATTACACGATGTACCGCTACGAACTGATCCGCTGACGAACCACAAATCCTGATAACAATGAAAACACCGATAAAATTCATCCTGTCATTTGCTCTGCTGCTGCTCGCGGCGGCCGACATCGCAGCCCAGGAGCTGATCACCAACGTTTACGGACGCGACGTGCAGTCGCTCAACGGAAAGTGGGACGCCATCGTCGATCTCTACGATCAGGGCCGCAAAAACAAGATCTACCTCAACCGCAAGCCGGAGGGAAAGACCGATTTCTACGAATATTCGTTCGACAACGGCCTGCGGCTCGACGTTCCCTCGGACTGGAACTGTCAGATGCCCGAGCTGAAATACTACGAAGGCACGGTGTGGTATGCCCGGCGGTTCGACGCCCCCGAGCAGGCCGGCCGGCGGCAGTTCCTCTATTTCGGAGCCGTCAGCTACCGCTGCCGGGTCTACCTCAACGGCGAGGAGATCGGCACCCATGAAGGCGGATTCACACCCTTTGAGATCGAGGTGACGGGCCGCCTCAAGCCCGAAGGCAACTTTCTGGCCGTGGAGGTCAACAACACCCGCACCACGGACGCCATCCCGGCGATGGCCTTCGACTGGTGGAACTACGGCGGCATCACGCGCGACGTGATGCTCGTCAGCGTGCCCGACGCTTTTATCCGGGACTATTTCATCCGCCTCGGCAAGGATTCCGACGACCGGATCGACGCCGATGTGCAGCTGGCGGGCGCCGCTGCCGGAACGGCCGTACGGATCGAGATTCCCGAACTGAACGTAGACCGGACCGTCACTGCCGGAGCGACCGGTACGGCCTCGGCGTCGTTCCGGGTCAGAAAACTGCAACGCTGGTCCCCCGAGGATCCGAAACTTTACCGGGTGATCGTCTCCACGGACCGCGACCGGGTGGAGGAGTCGATCGGGTTCCGCAATATCCGCACCGAGGGCGAAGAGATCGTCCTCAACGGCTCGCCCGTGTTCCTCAAGTCGATCTCGTTCCACGAAGAGATCCCCCAGCGCATGGGCCGGGCACACTCCGAGGCCGACGCCGTGATGCTGCTCAGCGAGGCCAAGGCACTCGGCTGCAACATGATCCGTCTGGCGCACTACCCGCAGAACGAACATATCGTCCGGCTGGCCGAAAAGATGGGCTTCCTGCTCTGGGAGGAGATTCCCATCTGGCAGGGCATCGACTTCGCCAACGACCAAACCCGCGAAAAGGCGGGCCGCATGATCCGCGAGATGGTCGCGCGCGACAAGAACCGCTGCGCCCTGACGTTTTGGGGCGTGGCCAACGAGACGCAGCCTTCCGGGCCGCGCAACGCCTTCCTGCGCCACCTGATCGCATGCTGCCGGGAGATCGACGACACGCGCCTGATCGTTGCGGCGTTCGATCTGGTGCGTTTCGACCGCCAGCGGCAGCTGTTCGTCATGGACGACCCGTTCATCGGGGAACTGGATGTCGTGGCCATCAACAAATACATGGGCTGGTATCACCCGTGGCCCCTCACGCCCGACAAGGCGGTGTGGGACGTGGCGCGCGGCAAACCGCTGATCATCTCCGAATTCGGCGGCGAGGCGCTCTACGGCCAGCACGGCCCGGCCGATGTGGCCAGCTCGTGGAGCGAGGAGTATCAGGAGGCCCTCTACCGCGACAACCTGCGCATGTTCGAGAACATCCCCAACCTGCGGGGCGTGTCGCCGTGGATTCTGTTCGACTTCCGCTCGCCGTTCCGTTTCCACCCCGCCAACCAGGAGGGCTGGAACCGCAAGGGGCTGGTTTCCGATCAGGGATACCGCAAGAAAGCGTGGTATCTGATGAAAGCCTATTACGACAAACACTAAAAGAAGATGAAGAAGTTTTTGACATACACGCTTCTCGGCGTCCTGCTCGCAGGCTGCGCCGGAAGCGGGCGGGAACCGCTGGAGACCGTCGTGGACAAGGCGCTGGCCGGCGCCGAGCGGCAGACGCTGCTGATGGCCGAGAAGTACAGTGCGCGCGAAGGCCGCCTGCCGCGCACGTGGGAGAACGGCGAGGACGTCTCGTCGGATTCGCGCTGGTGGTGCAGCGGCTTTTTCCCGGGCGTGCTGTGGTACGTCTACGAGAACGGCCGCAACCCCCGGGTGCTGGAGTACGCCCGGATGTTCACCGCACGCGTCGAGCGGGAAAAACACACCACCGACAATCATGACGTGGGGTTCATGCTCTATTGCAGTTTCGGCAACGGACTGCGCCTCACGGGAGACGAGTCCTACGAGGAGGTGCTGCTCACCGGGGCGCGCTCGCTGGCGACGCGCTTCAAACCCGAAGTAGGGCTGATCCGCTCGTGGGACCACAACCGCGACAAATGGCAGTATCCGGTCATCATCGACAACATGATGAACCTCGAACTGCTGATGTGGGCCGCCGACCGTTCGGGCGACAAGTCGCTGCGCGACATGGCCGTATCGCATGCTGACAAGACGCTGAAACACCATTTCCGCCCCGACTTCAGCTCCTGCCACCTGGTCTCCTACGACACGATCTCGGGACAGCCCCATCTCAAGCAGACCCATCAGGGCCTCTCCGACTCCTCGGCCTGGAGCCGCGGACAGGCATGGGGACTCTACGGCTACACCTGCATGTACCGCCTCACGGGCGACGCCCGCTACCTCGAACAGGCCCGCGGCATCGCCGGATTCCTCATCAACCACAGGAACATGCCTGCCGACGGGATTCCCTACTGGGATTTCGACGCGCCGGCCCTCGCCTCCACGCCGCGCATCGGGGGCCGCAATCATGGCCTCGGCACTGGTCGAGCTGAGCGGCTTCGTGCCCGCAGCCGAAGGGGAGCGGTACATGGCTTTCGCCGAAAAGCAGATCCGCACGCTGGCCTCGCCCGAATACACCGCTCCGGCGGGTGAGAACGGAGGCTTCATTCTCCGGCACAGCACGGGAGCCTATCCCTTCTCCTCGGAGGTCGACGTGCCGCTCACCTACGCCGACTACTATTATCTGGAGGCGCTCACGCGCATCAAACGCCGATTGCAGCCATGACCGCCGTGAAAAAATACGCGCTGCTGTCGCTCTGCGGCCTGACCCTGTTCTGCGCCCGGGCGCAGATGCCCGCGACAAACTACGACGAATCGCAGGTTCCGGCCTACACGCTGCCCGACCCGCTGACAACCATCGCCAGCAAAAAGGTGACTGACGCCGAAACGTGGATTTCGGAACGCCGTCCCGAACTGCTGTCGCTGTTCGAAAGCGAGGTCTACGGAAAAGCCCCCGGCCGCCCCGAGGGACTGCATTTCGAGGTCTTGAGCGAGGACCGCTACACGCTGGGCAACATGGCCACCCGCCGGGAGATCGCCGTCTACTTCACCGAGAGCGACGCACATTTCATGACCATCCTGCTCTACATCCCCAACAAACGCACCGACGCCGTTCCGGTCTTTCTGGGGCTGAATTTCAAGGGCAACCACACGATCTGCGACGACCCGCTCGTCACGGAGTCGGTCTCGCGCATGAAGCCGCGCGAAGAGGGCGGCAGCGAAGTCCGCGCAAAAGGCTTCCCGCGCGCCGCAGCAGCTTCGCGCTGGCCGGTGGAGATGCTGATCGCCAACGGCTACGGCCTCGCCACGATTTACCGCGGCGACATCGACCCCGACTACGACGACGGCTTCCAAAACGGCGTTCACCCGCTCTTTTACCGCGAGGGGCAGACCAAACCGGCCCCCGATGAATGGGGCACGATCGCGGCCTGGGCCTGGGGCTTGAGCCGCGCGATGGACTACCTCGAAACCGACGAGGATGTCGATGCCTCCCGCGTGGCGGTCATCGGGCATTCGCGGCACGGCAAAACGGCCCTTTGGGCCGCAGCCGTCGATCCGCGCTTCGCCATGGCCGTGTCGAACGACTCGGGATGCGGCGGCGCGGCGTTGTCGCGGCGTTGTTACGGCGAAACCGTAGCCAGGATCAACAGCCTCTTCCCGCATTGGTTTTGCGGGAACTTCAAACAGTATTCGGGCAACGAGGCGGCTTTGCCCGTCGACCAGCACGAACTGATTGCGCTGATAGCCCCGCGCCCGGTGTATATCGCCAGCGCCGTCGAGGACCGTTGGGCCGATCCGAAAGGCGAGTTCCTCGCGGGGGTCCACGCCACGCCGGTCTACGAGTTGTTCGGCCTGGAGGGACTTTCGGGAACGGAACTGCCCCAAACCGACGCGCCCGTGCTGTCGGGACACATCGGCCATCACGTCCGTTCGGGCGACCACGACATCACGCTCTACGACTGGCGGCAATTCGTGAAATTCGCGGACAAACACCTGAAACGATAATCTAAAACAACACCATACATGAAAAACCGGTTTATAAAACTGCTTCTCGCGGCCGTGCTGTTAGGCTCCCTCTCCCCGGCGGCCGCCCAGACCCGCGAAATGGACCTCTCGGGAGAGTGGAGGTTCCAGACGGACGTGATGGATTTCCGCAGGGGATCGCTTTCGCCGCGCTACAACCACCAACTCCAGGAGACCATCATGCTCCCCGGCATCACCGACGACTACAAAATCGGCTACAAATCGCCCTACCGCCATGTCGACCGCCTGACGCGCGTCTACGAGTACATGGGTCCGGCGTGGTATCAGCGCGACATCGAGTTCCCGGCCGACTGGAAGGGCAAGTGCATCTTCCTCTATTTCGAACGCACCCACTGGCTCAGCTCGGTATGGGTCGACACCAAGGAGGTGAGCCGACTGGACTACATCAGCGTCCCCCACAACCACGACCTGACGGATTTCGTCACCCCGGGCAAGACGCACCGCATCACGGTGTGCATCGACAACCGGTTCCAGTACAACACCCACAAATGGAACCACGCCCACACGGAGTTCACGCAGATCAACTGGAACGGCATCCTCGGCGAGATGAAACTCGTGGCCGTAGACCCCGTTTACATCGACGACATGCAGCTGTATCCCGACCTCGCGACGAACAGCGTCGACGTGCGCCTGAAGATCGACAACCGCACGAAAAAGCCTTTCGAAGGAAAGGCGCTGCTCACCGTCTCGGGCAACGGCCTGCACGTAACGAAGGAGGTCCCTGTCGGCGGCGAAGCGGAGGAGATCGACCTGACCGAAACCGTCGCGCTGGGCCGGGAGGCCAAACTCTGGGACGAATTCAACCCGAACCTCTACACCGTGGAGTGCACGCTGCTGACCGGCGCCGGAAAGGAGTCCTTCGAACATAAGAAGTCGGCGACGTTCGGCATGCGCGAAGTGGCGCAGGGCCGCAACCACATCCTGCTCAACGGCCGGCCGCTCCACCTGCGCGGAACCGTCGAGAACGCCGTGTTCCCGAAAACGGGCCACGCCCCGGTCTGCGACGCCGAATGGGAGCGTATCATGCGCATCGTCAAGGACTACGGACTGAACCACATCCGTTTCCACTCGTGGTGCCCTCCCGCCGCGGCTTTCCGCATGGCCGACCGCCACGGCGTCTACCTCGAAGTCGAGATGCCCATGTGGGGCAAGGACGCCGAGCCGGACGAAGCGCGCTACGACTTCTTCCGCCGCGAGATGCGCGCCATCCTCAAGGAGTACGGCAACCACCCCTCGTTCATCCTCTACTGCAACGGCAACGAGATCACCGGCAACTTCGACTTCATCGAGGAGCTGACCGCCGACGGCCGCAA
>OJNP01001377.1_pt1 | contig 12409 bp, 9 predicted proteins | sample 1597921 | NCBI WGS metagenome assembly OJNP01 (sample SAMN01915213, study PRJEB22387) | human gut metagenome | isolation source: stool | host: Homo sapiens | place: USA | reverse complement strand
TGCTGTCATGGTGGAAATACTTACTGCTGATAATAAAATGACTAATGAACGTTTCATAATAACTTTTCTCCTTACTTTTTGATGAATTAAAGATAAAACATCAACAGATTATTTTGCAATAGAATCAATTGCTGCCTGAGTATGCTCTACATAAAGCTGCTCAACTGCATCAATTCTTCCAAGTCCTTCGATCTGGCAATCGATCTCATCGAAATCTCCGGAAGCCTCGAACATGCTCTTCCAGGAATCCTCATCATCACCAGCCATATCGTTGTTTGCATGATCACCTGCAACAACCATCAGCGGACGAAGAACAACTTTCTTATAACCAGCCTCTTTAACCTTATCGATAACTGCCTCACATGCTGTATCTTCCGGCTTACCCTCAACGGTTCCGATAAATACGTTCTTGTATCCAAGGTCTTCCATCTGAGTCTGCATCTGATCATAAGTTACATTTGCAGTATGAGAAGTACCATGTCCCATGAATACAAATGCTGTTCCGTCTTCTGCTGATGCATCTATGCTGTCAAATCCTGCTTCTTTTACTGCTGCATCAACAAGTGCCTCTGCAACTGCTTTCTTGTCATCGTTGATCACTGTAGCATCTTCACCAACTTCACCAAGCATTGGCTCTGCGATTGCAACAGATTCAAATTTATCTTTGTATCCATCGATTGCTTCGGTCATTTCATCGTATTCAGCACCATGCATCAGATGTGTAGGCTGAACAACAAGATTTTTAACGCCATTATCAACTGCACGGTCAAGTGCCTGCTGCATATTGTCAATCACTTCATCATCTCTTGCTTCTACATGGTTGATGATGATCTGTGCTGTAAATGCTCTTCTTACAGACCAGTCCGGATATGCTGCCTGAAGTGCTTTTTCCACACCACCGATATCCTCTGCACGGCTGTCATTAAAAGATGTACCAAAGCTTACAACCAGAATTTCATTTTCTCCGATGTTATCTTCGTTCAGTGGATCATCTTTCGATGCATCGCCTGTATCCCTTCCAAAATAATCCGGATCAGCGTTCTCGCCTTCTACCAGTTCTTTCTGTGCATCAGTAAGCTTATCCCAGGCTTCTTTTGCAGCCTTACACTGTTCATCTGTCTTGTCTGTTCTTTCCTGTACATAAATGTCATCGATCAGCTTTGCCACTTTGTCTGCTGCCTCCTGATCGCTGTCTTCGGATGTTTCTTCTGTCTTTGTAGAAGAAGTGTCCTCTGTCTTCTTGTTTCCACATCCAGTCATCATAGACACCGTAAGTGCTGTTGCCAGTAATGCTACTAATACTCGTTTCTTCATCTTGATCCTCCCTGACTTTTTTGTCATACTTTCAGGAATCGGAATGATATTCATTACACTTTACAGCATATTTTTTGTAAGCGAAAAAATCCCCCGTATCTAAATTTAACGAGGGCGTACAAAAAAGAAACTGACATTTTGCCCTCGCAAAATCAGTCTGAAGTTTCTATCTTTCGTACTGCCAGTTACTCGTGGCATGAACTTTCCGTTCCTGTACTGCGAAAGGCAGGTCTCCCGACTGATTGCTCAGACGCTTGTGGCTTTCCTTCCCGGTCTCCCAGTGGTATGACAGCCTAAGCTTGCAAATTACGGTGACGAGTTCATACAGGACTTGCACCTGTTTCCCTTTTCACCAATCCAGACATTCCGCCTGATTGGCACCTTACGCATCTGTATTTATTTTTCTGAAACAAGCCTATTCTAGCACAGGCGTATGAATAGTGTCAAGAAAGGCTTGTCTGCTTCAGCACCGGCATCCGGAAAATCTGCACGATCAGCGGAATCACCATAACAAACCACACAATCGGCTCCGCAATGATAACCCCCGTGTATCCAAGATGTGGAACCAGTGTAAATGCGATCACAATTTTTCCAAGCATCTCAAGTGTACTTGATACGATCGGTGTAATATGGTCATCCAGTCCCTGCATGGCATTTCGCACAATGCAGATTACTGCTGTTACATAATAAAACAATGTATCAAATTTCAGATATCTGGTCGCATTTAAGATCACATTTTCATTATGTGTACCTGTTACCAGATAGACCAGTTTATCTCCAATCGTGTAGCTTGCCACGATCACAAGTGTACACCAGATACAAGTATAGAAAATCGCAAGCCAGATCCCTTTTTTGATCCGGTCGATCTTTCCTGCTCCAAGGTTCTGTCCACAGTAGGTCGCCATCGTATTTCCAAATACTGTAAACATAATCATGAACATTTCAGTCAGCTTCCGGGCCGCTGTCTGTGCTACGATATAATCATTTCCAAGTTTATTGATCGCTGTCTGAAGCGTCAGGGAACCGATATTGATCAGAGAGCTCATGAATCCCATGGACATTCCCGCACCCAGCATATTTTTCACCATAACCGGATTCGGATCTTTGAAATCTTCCCGGCTAAGTCTTAACAGTTCATATCTCTTTACCATATAAATCCAGCACACAACAAACGCGATTGCCTGTGCCAGTACCGTTGCGATCGCAGCTCCCCGCACTCCGCTTTTCAGCACTACGACAAAAAGCAGATCCCCAACAATATTCAGTGCAACTGAGATTGCCAGGATCACAAGTGGCGTCACGGGATCTCCGAGTGACCGGAGTGCAGCCGCGCAGGCATCATAGAGAAATGTCGCCACAAGCCCTGCAATGATCACGAAAATATAGCTTTTTGCCGTTGCCATCAGATCTGACGGAACATTCAGTATATTTAAGATCGGCTGTAAAAATAACAATCCGAACACCGTAAAAAATATTGCAATTCCTGTACCCATGGTCAGCGACATTGCGAATGATTTCTTCACATTTTTATAATCCTTTGCACCGAATTTCTGTGCAATAATAATCGCGAATCCCCCCGAAAGTCCCTGCAAGAATCCAATGATCAGATTACTTAAGGTTGTGGTCGCGCCGACAGCCGCCAGCGCGTCCTCTCCCAGGAAAGTTCCGACAATTCTTGTATCCACAAGACTGTATGTAAGCTGCAGAAGATTTGCGAAAAAGATCGGCAGCGCAAAAGCCAGTATCAGTGTGGATGGTTTTCCTTTTGTTAGATCTTTCATATTTTAAATTTCATCCTGTCTAATTTTTCTTGTCCATCAATCCGAACTGTATCGTAACGCAGGTCGCAATGATCAGTCCAAACATATAGAACGAATATTTCAGTACATTAAGCGGTGATACATCAGCAAGTGCCGTAATCATCAGCATACCACCATCATGTGGCATCAGTGCAATAAATGCGCAGGCAAAGATATCCACCAGACTGGCAAGTCTCTTCGGTGCGATCTTATATTTTTCCCCGATTTCTTTTGCGATCGGACAGGTAACAATGATTGCGATCGTATTATTTACCATAGCTGCGGAAAGGATACCTGACATCAGTCCGATTCCATATTCCGCACCACGTCTGCTCTTGATCTTGCTGCTGATCGCGCCCACCAGCCATTCAACACCGCCATATTCACGTACAAGACCGATGATACCGGATACAAGAATGGCAACGATACTGATGCTGAACATATCACTCATACCACTTCCAATTGCCTGGATCCATTCAAAAAATCCACAGCTTCCGACACAAAGTCCAATGATACCGGATGCAAGTATTCCGACAAAAAGGACTACCGCAACATTAACTCCCATAAGTGCCGCAATTAGAACAATAAAATAAGGAAGGACTTCGATGATACTATAGCTTCCTGCTTCGATTGCTCCGCTTCCGACTCCGCCAAAAATCGAGTACAGGATCATTGCCACAATTGCCGCCGGAAGAGCAATGAAAAAGTTCATTTTAAATTTGTCTTTCATCTCAGAACCACATCCTTCTGCTGCAGAAATGGTTGTATCTGAAATCATGGAAAGGTTATCACCAAAATATGAGCCTCCGATAACTGCTGCACCGACGACTGCCACATTCAGGTGTGCACCCTGTGCTACATTAATAGCAATTGGAGCCATCGCTGCAATCGTTCCCATGGATGTCCCGATTGATGTAGAAATAAAACAGCACATCAAAAATACACCCGGAACCAAAAGTTTCACCGGAATAAAATGCAGACAGAGATTCACAACCGAATCTTTTCCGCCCATTGCCGCTGCTGCTCCCTGGAATCCACCAGCCATCAGGTAGATCAGAACGATCATCATAACTCCTGAATTTCCCATGCTCGTTGTCATAATATTCAGCTTATCCTGTACACCAATGCCACGGTTAAGGAGAAGTGCTACCGCACACCCTGCAAGAAGCGCGACGTGACGCGGGAACTTTCCGAACGGTTCGTCTGCTCCAAGCAGGGTAAATGTAATCCCGCACCCTACATAACATACCAGAAATACGATCAGTGGAAGAAATGCCACTGCCCCCATATTTTTCTTTTGTTTGTCCATCTTTTTTCCCTCTCAATCCTCTTTTTATATTATTTTGCTGCCAGATGCTTATCCAGTGCATCTTTAAGCTGTGTCAGTGCCTGTTCCAGAGTCACACGCGGGCAGGCAACATTGAATCTCTCGAACTGAGCGGTCTCCGGTCCGAAGATGATTCCGGAATCCAGCCACAATTTTGCCTCCTCCAGCATCAGGTGCTCCAGCTCTTCATTGCTAAGTCCATATCCGGAAAAATCAACCCATACCAGATAGGTTCCTTCCGGCTCTACCATCTTCGCTTTCGGGAAATTCTCTTTCACGAACTTGCTCATATATTTTACATTTTCATAAATATACTGCACCAGTTCATCTACCCACTCAGCACCTTTGGTGTAACATACCTTGACTGCAAGCTGTCCCATCAGACTTCCCTGGCTGTAAGCTGCCTGTGTATTTGCCCACTGATATTTTTTTCGCAACTCTTCGTTTGGAATGATGATATTTGCCGGCTGAAGTCCTGCCACGTTGAATGTCTTTCCCGGTGAGCTGTAGAGTGCAAGAATCTGACGGTATTTTTCGTCCAGATTCATACAGCTTGTGAAGGTATGTCCCGGGAAAATGAAATCACAGTGCATCTCGTCCACCATCCAGGTCACGTTGTATTTCAGGCAAATCTCTGCAACTCTCTCCAGTTCTTCTCTTGTCCAGACTCTTCCGACCGGATTATGTGGATTACAGAAGATCAGTGCTTTTACGCCCTCTTCCAGGATCATTCTCTCCATCTTTTCAAAGTCGATGGAATAATGGTTATTCTCATAGCGAAGCTGGCAGTTCACCAGTCTTCTTCCGTCATTCTTGATGACTTCGCTGAACGGATAGTATACCGGCTGCATCACCATCATGGCATCTCCCTCTTCGGTAAATGCTCTTACGCTTGTTCCGAGTGCATAGACGATTCCGGCTCCAAGTGTTACCCAGTCCGGCTCGATTGTATAACCATAGCGGGTTGAGAACCAGTGGTTCATCGCTGCAAAATATTCATCCAGTGGATCGGTATAACCAAAGATTCCATGATCGATCCTCTTGTGAAATTCATCCAAAATCTCATCCGGCAGACGGAAATCCATGTCTGCCACCCAGAGCGGAAGCAGATCATCTCTTCCCTTTCGTTTCATTCCAAAATCATATTTCAGGCAGTCCGTTCCATGTCTGTCGATTACTTCATCAAAATTGTATTTTCCCATCTTATGCCTTTCCCCTTGTCGCAAAATTCTCTCGTTTTTTATACCTCTTTTTGTTAGACATGTCAATGTTTTTTCTATAGAAGTATAAAATAGAATGTACACTGACCCAATAAAAATAGCTGTGAATTGAACCGCCTTCCAATCGTTAGAATTTAGGTCTAACTTTTGGGGCAGGTTCAATCCACAGCCATTTTTCCTTATGATTCTTTTATTTTATCGTATGCAAATATATGCCATATACACTGCATACATTCCAAGCATCGTAGCGCCTTCTCTTCGGTCGATCATTTTTGAAGTCCATGCAAACACCAGAACAACCAGACTCATCGCAATCAGTACAACCGTATCAATGATATTATCGGTAAGAAATTTCACTGGACTGATGGCAGCTGCAACTCCAAGTACCAACAGGATATTGAAAATATTAGAACCGATCACATTTCCGAGTGCCATATCCACTTCATTCTTTCTTGCCGCAACAATCGATGTTACAAGTTCCGGAAGACTGGTTCCCATCGCAACGATGGTAAGTCCGATAAGTGTCTGACTAAGTCCGAATGCGCTTGCAAGTGCTGAAGCACTGTCTACAACAAAATCACCGCCAAACTTGATTGCGATCATGCCGCCAACAATAAATAATGCACATTTCCAAAGTGGCAGGATCTGAATTTCTTCGTCTACTAATTCTCCCTCTTCGAGCATCATCTGACTTTCCTTGTGTGCTGCTCTTGCTTTCTTGGCAGAACCAATCATCCAGATCAGATAAGCTGCAAAAATAAGGAGAAATACACCGCCATCTAAATGTCCTAAAAGCATCCCGACATATCCAAGCACCATCAGCAAGGCCGCACAGATAATTGATAATGGAAACTCTTTTTTCAATGTATCTTTTTTTATCGTAAGAGGTGCAAATAACGCACAGGCTCCACAAACAACCATCAAGTTGAAAATATTCGATCCGACAACATTACTTACCGCAAGTGAGTTATTTCCTGTCAGGGATGCCGTTACACTGACCGCACATTCCGGAAGGCTGGTTCCCATTGCAACGATGGTCATACCGATGATCATCGATGGAACATGAAGCTGCTTCGCAACAGAAGAACTTCCTTCTACAAAATAATCTGCTCCTTTCATCAATAGAGCAAACCCTATAATCAAAATAATGATTGATTTTATAAGTGCCATGACCAAAACCTCTCTTTTAAATACTTCCTACCAAATTGCAACTCCCACTATAAAACAAGAAAGTTGGACTGTCAACTCTAAAGGCAGGGATTCGTGATATTTCACAAATCCCTGCCTTTTACTTGTTCTACCGAATAAAATTTGTCGGAATCTTTGCTTCTTTTTCCGGAAGTCCAAACTGCTCTTTTCCAAGTGCAATACTCTTCATAAGGAAAGTCATATTTCTTGCAAGTGTACGCATCGTCTGCCTTCCTTCCTCATCCTTTTCGGCCTCTCCCGGTGCTGCCCCATGGATGCTGTTCCAGTACTGGCTGGATGCAACCGGCATTCCGGAAATGGTAAAATATTTATTCAGCTCATCAAATGTCGCAGAACATCCGCCACGTCTTGCACAGGCAACGCTTGCTCCCACTTTCATCGTTTTATCAAAATGACTGCTGTAGAACAGTCTGTCAAGACAGGCGATCAGAGTTGCATTTGCAGACGCATAGTACACCGGACTTGCGATTACAAGACCATCTGCTGCCTCAAATTTGGTTGCCATCTCATTCACCACATCATCAAAAACACATTTGCCTTTTTCGCAGCAGGAACCACAGGCAATACAGCCACGGACTGCCTGATTTCCGATTACAACCGTTTCTACTTCTACACCATTTTCCTTGAAAACATTTTCCATCTCGCGAAGTGCAATGGCTGTGTTACCATTTGCTTTCGGGCTTCCGTTGAGCATAAGTACTTTTAAATTTTCTTTCATGATAAAATCTTCCTTTCTGGTAATCATACCATCTTGTTTTACTATGATTTTATTTTCCTCTTTTTTTCTTTTCTCTGCAAGATGGAAATGATAATATATTTTTAGCACACAAAAATGCAGCAGATTTCTCTGCTGCACTTCTTATAAAGTGGAGAATACGAGATTCGAACTCGTGACCTCCTGCTTGCAAGGCAGGCGCTCTCCCAACTGAGCTAATCCCCCATGACGTTTGCGACCTAATTAAAATATCACAAACGTCCCTCTTTGTCAACTGTATCTGCTGATTTTATAACAGCTGTATCATTTCTACAGCTGTGTTTATTTTGCTCAAATATTCTCTACTATTTCTTTTCCGCATTTTTATATGCCGTCTCATAGAACACTTCCTGTGAATCCAGCTTTTCTTCATTGATATCACGATCTACATAATCGCCGTCTGCAGTCAGTTCTTTTCCTTTTTCATCATCCTTCATCATGGTGTCAAACATCCAGTCCAGTCTTTCACGCAACGTATCATCCAGAACCGGAGCTGCAACCTCCACACGTCGGAGCGTATTTCTCGTCATATAATCAGCCGATGCAATATACACTTTTTCTCTGTCCGGCGTTCCGAAACGATAAATACGGGAATGCTCCAGAAATCTTCCGACAATGCTGATTACTTTAATATTTTCTGTGTATCCTTTGATACCAGGAATCATACAGCAGATTCCACGGACGATCATTTCAATCTTCACACCCTCCTGTGATGCTTCCACAAGCTTCTCGATGATCACTTTATCAGTCAGTGAATTGATCTTGATTCCGACATACGCATCTTTCCCGTTCTTTGCGTGACGTATTTCCTCATCGATCATATCGAGTACTTTATTCTGGAGACATTTCGGTGCAACCAGCAAGATGTGCGTTTCCTCTATCGTCTCACCTCGCATCAGGCAGGCAAATACTTCCGCCGCCTCTTTTCCGATTTCCTGCTTCGCAGTGATCAGCGACAAGTCTGTATATAATGTTGAAGTCTTTTCATTATAGTTACCCGTTCCAATCTGCGTGATATATTCAAGACCTTTTTCTGTCTTTCTTGTTATAAGACAAAGTTTGGAATGTACTTTGAGACCACTCAGTCCATAAATGACACGACAGCCTGCTTCTTCCAGCTTTCTGGAATATTCAATGTTACTTTCTTCATCAAATCTTGCACGGAGTTCAACCAGTACCACCACTTCTTTGCCATTTTCCGCTGCCTCAACCAAAGCATCTACGATCTGGCTTCGAACTGCCAGACGGTACAAGGTCATCTTGATGGACACTACAGAATCATCTCTTGCCGCTTCATAAAGCAGGTTGGTAAATGATTTAATATTTTCAAATGGATAAGATAACAAAACATCTTTCTGCTCAATCTGTGCGATCAGACTTTCTTTTTCTTTCAGCTGCGGTGTCATTCGCGGACTCCTCTTCTGATAGAACAGCTTTTCCTTTTCTGCTCCTTGCATTCTCAGATAATTCTGGATTGCAAATACAAATGATAAATCAAGTGGTACTCTCGACATAAATACGTGGTTTTTATCCATATGGATATATTTACATATCTCTGCGATCAGCTTTTTGTTGATCTTTCTGGAGAATTCCATGCGGACAGGATTCATACGTTTTCTCTGCTTTACCAGATTTTCCATGGCGTCTCTGTAATCCATATCTTCATCATAAATGGTTTCTGTATCAATATCCGCATTTCTCGTAATTCTCAGGAGAGATTTTTCTTTGATTTCATATTTTTTAAATAATTTCGGCAGAAAATGAAGGATCAGTTCTTCCGAAAGCATAAAGGTTCCCGGTCTGGTCGGGATATCGATCAGACGCTTAAACACATTATTGCTACACGGAATGATCGCAGTTTTTGTCTTTCCACCCTTCGTTGCAAGCAGTGCAACCGCATAGATCTCTTTATTCTGTAAGAATGGAAACGGCTGCTGTTTGCTGATGATATTCGCAGACAGATATGGTGCAATTTCATTATCAAAGTAAGTTTCCAGTAATTCCCCTTCTTTTCCTGAAAGCTTGTTGAAATTGATAATCCGGATTCCCTGCGGCTCTAGTTCTCCCATTAACTGCTCGTAAATAACTGCTTTCTTTATATCAAGCTCTCTTGTTGCATCAATGATCGCTTTTACCTGCTCTTTGCTGGTCATATTGGTTTTATTCTCACGGACTACTTCCGATGATTCCATCTGATCCATCAGTGTACCTACCCGCACCATATAAAATTCATCCAGATTAGATTGATAAATAGACGCAAAAGTAAGTCGTTCTGCTAAAGGTACTCTCGGATTCCCTGCTTCATTTAATACTCTCTCATTAAATTTTAACCATGACAGTTCCCTGTTCATCATATATGGTTCTGGTTTTAACTGCTTCTTTTTCATTTGTCTACTTATCTCCTTTTGCTAATTTGAATATTTTATAGCTACGCTTAAGAATTAATTATACATCTGAATACGCTTTCATATCTACCTTCTTAAAGAACTGTTTTTGTAAAATTCATGTAAAATGATGCTTATACCAACTGACTTCCATATAATTCCCGGTCGGTAATCTTTGGTCATCTTCATTTCAATACTTTGCGATATCCCAAATATCCTGAAATCACACCGAACAGAATTCCTCCAAGAACATCTGTCGGATAGTGTACATACAGATATAACCTCGATATTGCGATCAGACATGCCAGCACAAGCGCAAATTTCCAAAGCTTCTTTTCACCTGCCAGGTACAAAGCTGTTACCGAAGCAAACGAAGCTGCCGTATGTCCGGACGGAAAAGAATAATCATGAAGCTTTGCTACCAGAAGGTGTACACCTGTATTCACATCATATGGTCTTGTCCGTGCTACAAGATTTTTCAAGACAATATTGCAAAGTACTACATCTACTACTAAAGCAGCCACCATAACCGCACCGCTTTTTCTCGTTTTAGGAATCAGAAGCAATACTATGCTCAACACAATCCATATAATTCCTGCATCCCCAAGTCTTGTGATAAATACCATGATTTTATCCAGAAAAGGCGTATGCAACGTCTGGATCCAATCCAAAATACTTAATTCAATGTTCATAAATTTCCTCCTGCTTTCTTCATCAGTATTTTTACTTTTCTATAGAATAACATAGATTACAGTTTATATGAATTTTTAGAATTACAAATTTTTTACAAACAATCTTTTGAAAAATGACGGTTACACAGGGCGTAACTTCAACCGTCCCGGATTTCAGGCAATGCTTGCAGAAGCCGAAGCCGGGAAAATCGGCACAATTATCGTCAAGGATATGAGCCGTTTCTGCAGAAACTATCTTGAAGTTGGCTTTTATACCGAGATTCTGTTCCCCAAGAAGCAGATACGCTTTATCGCAATCAATAACAGCGTGGACAGCGACAAACCGCAGGATAACGACTTTACCCCGTTCCTCAACATAATGAACGAGTGGTATGCCAAGGACACCAGCAACAAGATAAAGTCCATCTTCCTGTCCCGTATGAGCGATGGAAAACGCTGCTCCGGCAGCATTCCCTACGGCTACAATCGACTGCCCGAAGATAAGCAGACCTTAGTGGTCGATCCTGTTGCTTCTCAGGTGGTAAAACACATCTTTGAGCTTGCGGCAGAGGGCTTGACGCCTCCGGCAATCGCAAGACAGCTTACGGAGGAAAAGGTGCTGATTCCATCGGCATACACCCTCCAATACCACCCCGAGCAGTGCAACCGAAAAGCAGAGTACGGATGCACAAACTGGAACGCAAACACGGTCAGAGAGATTTTAAGCCGACAGGAATATCTCGGTCATACTGTGCTGAGAAAGACCATCGGAACGAATTTTAAGACCGATGAACGCCGCTTTGCCACCGATGAGGAACGCCTTGTGTTTGAGAACACCCACGAGCCTATCGTTGACAGCGAGCTTTGGGAGCAGGCGCACAGAAGATTGAAACACACCACACGCCGTATAAAGGAAGGGACGCACCAAGAGGAATGCTTACTGCCCGGTCTTGTGTATTGCTCTGATTGCGGCAGTAAGATGTCCTATCAGACGAACTACTACAAAAGCGGAGAACCCTATCACTCGTTCCGATGCAGCAGCTATGGGAACAGAACCGTGAACTGCACCATCCATCATATCAGCGACAAAGTCCTCTATCAGTTGTCTGCCAATAAGGAACTGTTTGCAGATGTTATGAAAACTCGTAATGAAAAGCATTGTCAGATTTGTGGGAAAGCCTTTGTTCCGAAATCTAAAAATCAAAGATATTACACCGAATGTGCCAAAGTTCAAAAGCGTAAAAAAGCAGCCGAGCGCCAACGGAAAAAACGAGCGTCTCCGTCACGCTTTTAAGGTGTGGTATAGCGCTTGTTACAAGGATTTTCAAGAGCTAAACACAGCGAGGTCATATCTCAATATCTTAGCACTCAATTTTAAAGTTAATAAGCATGACAAAGTCGAAAGGAGGTTATCGTTTGAATAAATATTTTACTGTATCTGAATCGGAGCAATTTGCATTTTACAAAGTTCCGAAAGTACTTTTTACGGATGAAAAATACAAGACAGTTTCAACCGATGCAAAAATGCTTTATGGACTACTGCTCGACCGAATGTATCTGTCCGTCAAAAACGGATGGGTGGATAAGCAAGGCAGAGTATATCAATTTTTTACGGTGAAGCAGGCACAGGAACTTTTGCATTTCGGACACGAGAAAATCTGCAAGCTGTTTTTGGAACTTGAACAAGCTGATTTAATCAGCCGCAAAAGGCAAGGTCAGGGTAAGGGAAAT
>OJNP01001367.1_pt1 | contig 12465 bp, 7 predicted proteins | sample 1597921 | NCBI WGS metagenome assembly OJNP01 (sample SAMN01915213, study PRJEB22387) | human gut metagenome | isolation source: stool | host: Homo sapiens | place: USA | reverse complement strand
CATAGACCGGGCGAGTCTTGGCATAGTTGATAATGTGGGTTTTCAGGACGGCGATTTCGGCCAACCTCGTTTCTGCCGCCTTGATGGAATCGCTCATGGCATGATAGCGTTCCGTTGCCGCCGCTGCACGTTCCCGCAGTTCCTCGGCACTGCTGATCTTCTGCTCCTGTAAAAATAGCAGCGTCTTGGACATCTCCTTCAGGTTGAACTTGGTCGCCCACCTTTTGTAGCCGACACTTTTGCCCTCTGCCATTTTCCCCTGAATATCCACCAGCAACTGGAAGGGCTGTTCTTTGGGCAGCGTTCTCTGGTACGGCTGATGTTTCGCTTTACCCTCCAGCACTGCCTTGATTTCTTCCTCACTGTACCCGGTGCCCAGAGTTTGGAATCGAATAAAGCGTTTCTGCCCCTTGCCCTTTACCGCCGTGTGCTTGCCACGCTTCGCCTTATATCCCTGCTGCTCCAGCTTTTGCAGAAAAACTTCAAAGTCCTTCGGCTTTTCCGCAATGATGGTGTCGATGATTCCGCACAGGCGGTCACGGTTGCTCTCCTTTGGAGGATAGAGAACACGCTTCTGCCGTTCCCGATAGGGCTTCTTCTCAATGACGGACAACTGGTGTTCTAAGCAAATCAGGTCGCTCAACCGCTGCACTGCCAACGCTGAAAAGAAAAAATCCCGGAACTTTCTGCTGCCATCCAGTGCCGTGGAGTTAAAGATCACATGGTTGTGGATGTGCTGCCGGTCCGTGTGCGTTGCCACCACAAAGGCGTGCTTGCCCTTGGTAAAACGCATGGCCAGTTCGTAGCCTACTTTGTTAGCCTCCTCTGCGGTGATTTCCCCCGGACGGAAGGACTGCCGTATCTGATAAGCGATTACATCGCTTTTCTGCCTGCGTCCGTTCACAAGGTCGTACTGCCGTTTGGTGAGCATAAATTCTTCATCTGCTGTCAGGGCGCTACAAGCATAGCTGCTGACATACTGCCCCTGCTCGGTCTTGTCCGGGTTTTCAATATAGTCCGTGCGATTTTTCAGGCAGGCCGCAACGGTCATGCCCTTGTTTTTGTGCAGCGCAATCAGCCGTGTTGCTGCCAGCATCATCACCCCCTATTGCAAAGAAAAAATGCCGCCCGGAGGCGGCATTGAGATCATTTGGATATTTTTTCGTAATCGGCAGCACCCGCCAGATACATTGCCTTGTATCTGGCGCATTCCAGCTCATTGCAGATTTCATCTAAGGCGAGATATTGATTCCACGCTTCTTTGCTGATAACGCTCTGCAAGGCTTCCTCAGCTGCTCTTTTGGCTTTTTTCAGTCGCAGATACTCTTCATCCTCACCCAGCATCTCAGAAAAAATCGTGCTGTTGTGTTCAAAATAACAATCCTCTATCCTCTGTTCGCTCATAGCATCCCTCACAGTTCTGCAAGCCACTCACTGAAACGCCCGATGCCCTCGGTGATGGCAGTTGCACCGAAAAAGAGGATGAAGCAGATGAACTCGGCCACCAGCAGGATGAAGAACTGGTTCCAAGTCTGACGGTAAGCAGTGTAGATGCCGCAGCCGAAGATGTAGAGCATCAGCGGAGCAACTACATAGCTGGACAGGGTTAGCAGCCACCTTGCCATCAGAGCTAGAAACGCCACAAAGAGAGAAATCGGGAAAAGAACAATTTTCTTCAGCATAGACATCATATCAAGCACTTCCTTTCTGTTCGCCCTTATTATAAAGGTATCGACTACTACGTTGCAAGGATGTCAAGCATTATATGTACACCCGCAGTCCTCCAACTGCGGGAATTTTTATAGCTCTGCCAGCTTGGAAAGAATTTGCTTGCCAATGTCAATCAGTTCATCCAGACGCTGCCGCAGATCTTCCATGTCGGCGGCGTAGACCTTGCCGCACTCGTTGGCACGCTTGGCGTACTGATTCAGATTGTTGCTGCACATCTGCAAGAGATATGCCATGCGTTGCAGTTCTTTCAAGTCGAGGTGCAGGCAATAGCCGTCCAGTGCCATCTTGCGGATATAGGCACTCAGGCTTCGGATGCCCATGCTGAACATCTTTTCATAGATGCGGTTCTTTTCTGTTTTGGTCAGGCGCAGGATGATGATTTCATCCCGCTTCTCTTTCATCGTGCATCACCATCCTTATCATAGTAGCTGCGGAACGGTTTGACAGGCTCCGGCTGATTGGTCTTTTCCCCCAGTGCAGCCAGCACAGACGGACGAGTTGCAGGTGTTTCGGTTTCCTCGGTTTCTTCGGGAGCATCCTGCGAGGAACTGCGGTCACGGTCGATGTTCAGCAAGGCGTTCAATTCAGCAAGGCGGGCAGACTTTTCGGCCAGTTCTTCCTCCTGTGCAAAGGGCTTTGCCACTTCGACCTCTGCGGCCTGCTTCTGCTGTTCAAGGTTTTGCAGAGCATTTTCGGCATCTGCAATACGGTCAGCGAAATTGTCGATGGCATTGTCCAGACGAGTGATATTGCCGCGCGCATCATCGCCCAGCGACACCGGGTAACTTAACTCTGCCCGGAGTACGGCCTGATGCTCATTTTTGAAGCTGTCGAATCGAATGTTCAGTTCAAAGCCACGGTAGGTGCCCAGCAGCATCATATCAGCATTGGGCATCTCCTGCCGAGCCAGCAGCAGCCGTTCGCCTGCAGCCTTTTTGTCATCGTACACCATGCCCTTGATGGTCATGCCGCAGAAGTTTTCTTTGTCCTGCGGGTGTGCTGCTGCAATCTGTGAATCCTGCTGCAAAGCAGTAATGCGGGTTTTCTGTTTCTGTATCTCTTCCGGGAATGTCTTGAGCAGCTTATCTTCCAGACGGTATTTCTGATTCTGGAAGTCACCGCGCAGAACTTTCAATTTTGCCACCTGCACGTCCAAATCCATCTTTTCCCGGATGCGAGGGTCGCCTGCACACAGAGCCTTGATTTCTGCGTAAGATAAAGCCTGTTCGTCAATATCATCGCAAGATCGCATAGGCGATTTGCTCGTCATGATCTGCGAGATAAACTTCTGTTTATTCTCAAGGGTCTGATCGGGTAAGAGGATGGCATTACTGCCAGCCCCTCCCCTAAGAACCGTACGTGAGAGTTTCCCCTCATACGGCTCAAGCCTTTCAGAAAGTTCCCGTTAGGGAACCCGGCGCAACAAAACAAGCATCGTTTTTGTGCAATACGGTATGGCATTCGGGATGCACCATTTCCAGCCATGGTGACTTTCCATGTCGGAACACCTTGTGAACCTTGAAACCTGTGTCAGAAGTTATCGGTTCTCCACACACAGGGCAGCAGCGGTGCTGATTTCTCCATACTTTCAAGAGCTTTTCGCGTCCGTTGGTGCTGTTCAGCATTTTCTCACCATCACGCTCTTCATAATAACCATTCCACCGCGCATCGAACGGATTTGCTTCGGCAACGATTTTCTTAAAGCGGATGATTTTGGTGTCCGTTGCATATTCGAGGGCAAAATAGGAAAGCTCTTTGTTTCTCTTCTTGGAGCGTTCTTCTGCGGCAAAAGTCCAGTTCCGAGAGCCGATGCAGTGCCAATATTTCTTGGCAATCCACCGTCTGCTCTTTTTCTTGTGCCTGCGCTTTGCCCATTGCCAGAGACAATTATAAATCTGATAGTCGATTTTGCTGAATGCTTCAGCGGACACAACAAATCGCTGGTTATTGACCCAGCCACGGATAACCGGGTTGAGCTGGCGAATCAGGGAATCTTGCTTTGCCGATTTGTTGCTCTTGACGATTTCGCGCACCTTTTTCAGCAGAGAACTGACTGATTGCTTCGAGGGTTTGATAAGGAGTTTTCCGTTGTATTTTCGGATATTCTTGCCCAAGAAGTCAAATCCATCTTCGATGTGGGTGATAACCGTCTTTTCTTCGGACAACTGCAATCCACGTTCAGCCATAAACTCTCTAATAATAGGAAGGACTTCTTCGCGCAGAAATTCCGGGCTTTCTCCGGTTACGATAAAGTCGTCAGCATAGCGCACAAAGTTCATCTTATTAAAGTGAGTTTTCCCATTGAAGTACTGTTTGGTCGGCAGTCGTTCTTTTAAGAGCCGTTCCAGCCCATCCAGTGTCATATTCATCAGAGTGGGCGAGATAGCCCCGCCCTGCGGCGTACCTTCTTCGGTGGGGAACAGCCGTTTCATATCGACAAATCCACACTTTAGCCATTTCTGTAAAACCTGTGTGTCCATCGGAATGTTTTCCATGAGCCATTCGTGGCTGATATGGTCGAAGCATCCCTTGATGTCACCTTCGAGAATCCATTCGGGTGATTTTCCTTTGTTCAGGTCGGTAAAGCACTGCTCGATTGCATCGTGCGTACTTCTGCCGATTCGGAATCCATAGGAGTTCGGGTCACCGTAGGTTTCAGCAAGCGGTTCCAGTGCAAACTTGTACAAAGTCTGCATGGCTCGGTCTGTCATTGTCGGAATACTCAATGGCCGCAGTTTGCCGTTTTTCTTCGGAATATAAACACGTTTCAGAGGCTGAGGACGGTATCCTCGCCGTTTCAGTTTATTGATTGCCTTGAATTTTGCCTCTGGGGTCAGCCACAGTTCATGGTCAACCCCAGCCGTATTTTTACCACGATTGCTTGTTACTCGCTTCACAGCTAAGGCTTTGGCGTAAAACGAGTGAGTTAACAGCCATTGCAGCGTTTTCACTTTGCTGTAATGACCCTCTTGTTGAGCCTTTACGATACGCATTTGCAGCTTTTTAACATAAGCGCGAGCCTTGTTCCAGTCGATGCTGGCCCAATCTTCCGCTTTGCAAGTCGGTGCACACGATTTCTCGTTCATTTGCAATTCCTCCTTTTTGAAAAGTTCTGTAAATTCTCTCGTAAAGAAAGACCATAGATGGAAGTCTGCCTGCTTTCGCATGAGGTGATGTTACAACTTCTATCCATCCCCATTACAGGGTCGGCATTCGCTTTTTCCATCGTTCTTCTACCCGCATTTCATAAAGTCTCCTTACGGTTTCCGTCCGATTGCTCGGAGAAATACGGGCTTACCACGTTCCGCTTATTCAACAGTATGGGTTAGGTCTCACTTCTCCGCCGGCAGCTTTGCGTCCATGTATTCCCACTATACAGGGGAATAACCAACTGCATTACCATTTTGGTTCAGGCTTGTCAGCAACTTTAGCCTGTTCGGCCTTAACAACGTTTATCAGTGATTCACATTACATTAACCATACCATACAAGTCAGGCTCCCCAACCGCATTGTTGCTTGCAGCTTATCGCTTTCACCTCGCAGTTTCAGCTTGAACCCTTTCGGGTGGGGCTACCCTTGTCCTGTCACGCTTCCTCACAGCCGTTACCAGCCGCTTTGTTGACAGTAGACTACTGCTAATGGAATAACAGGTCCGGTCATTGCCAGACAGTTGAATTAAGCGACTTCGTGTCGCACATAGAGGTAGGCGTCAAATGTCGATTCCGTGACGTAGTTATAGACGTAGACTTGTTTGTTTTGGTTTCCTTGGCGGATGATTCTGCCGTTGCGCTGGGTCATATCAGACGGACGCCAGCCTACATCCAGATGATGCACCGCTACGAGCAGCGTCTGGACGTTGGTCCCTGCTCCCATTTTGGCAGTGCTGCCCAGCAGCACACGCACCTGTCCGCTGCGTACCTTGGAGAAAAGTTCTGCTTTCTTGTTCTCCGTATCTGCGTTGTGGATGAACTCGATCTCCTGTTCGGGCACACCGGCGTTGAGCAGCTTGGTGCGAATATCATCATAGACGTTGAACGAACCGTCCCCCTTGGGAGTAGATATATCGCAGAAAATCAACTGGGTCAGCTTCTGCTCCTTGGTGTCGTTCCAGATGCGCAGGACGTTGTTGACGCAGGCATTTAACTTGCTGTTGGGGTCATCGGGCAGAGCGGAATTCATCAACCGCTGGTCAAGACCAATTTTGCGGCCATCCGACGTGATTTTCAACATATTATCCACAGAGGGGTCAACAGAACCGCTGTGGACTTCGGCTGCACGTTCGCTCAACGCCTGCACCATGTCCTGTTGGATTTCCGAAGGTTTGACCACCACCGTCTCAAATTTTGCATCAGGCACTGGGAGATGAAGCTGATCGCTGGTCTTGATATCCGCCGCTTCTTTGAACATCGCCATCAGTTCAGGTAAGTTGAAGAACTTCGCAAAACGAGTGCGTGCACGGTATCCGGTGCCTTCGGGCGCAAGTTCGATGGCAGTAGTAGTTTCACCAAAAGTAGAAGCCCACGCATCAAAATGGGTCAACCCTTTCTGCTGCAAGGTGTTGTACTGGAGGTAGCGCATGAGGGTGTACATCTCGGTCATACTGTTGCTCAGGGGTGTACCCGTTGCAAAAATCACGCCACGGCCACCGGTGATTTCATCCAGATAGCGACACTTGCCGAACATATCGCTGGATTTTTGTGCCTCGCTCGTACTCAAACCTGCGACATTACGCATTTTCGTGTACAAGTAGAGGTTCTTAAACGCTTGGCTCTCATCCACAAACAACCTGTCTACGCCCAATTGTTCAAACGTAACCACATCATCTTTACGGTCTGCGCCTTGCAGCTTTTCCAGTTTCTGTTTCAGAGACTTGCGCAACTTTTCCAGCTGCTTTACTGTGAAATGCTCGCCAACCTGTGCTTTCGCTTCTTCGATGGCCTCCTCGATTTCATCCATCTGTTCCTGAATCAGACGCTCCTGTCGTTCTGCGGACAAGGGTATCTTTTCAAACTGGCTGTGTCCGATGATAACTGCATCATAATCACCGGTCGCAATTCTCGCACAGAATTTTTTTCGATTACCGGGTTCAAAATCTTTCTTGCTGGTAACCAGCAGCTTTGCATTGGGGTACAGGCGTAAAAACTCGCTGGCCCATTGTTCCGTCAAATGGTTTGGCACGACAAAAAGACTTTTCTGACACAAGCCCAGACGTTTCAGTTCCATAGCGGAAGCCGCCATCTCAAAACTCTTGCCAGCACCGACTTCGTGCGCCAAAAGGGTGTTGTACCCATACAGCACATGGGCAACCGCATTGCGCTGATGCTCTCGCAAATTGATCTCCGGGTTCATGCCCACAAAATGAATGTGACTACCGTCATACTCACGGGGGCGGGTGCTGTTAAAAAGCTCGTTGTACTTTTTTACCAGTAGGGCGCGTCGCTGTGGATCTTTCCAGACCCAGCCAGCAAATGCGTCCTTGATGGCCTGCTGTTTCTGCTGGGCGAGGGTGGTTTCGTTTTGATTCAGCACACGCTTTTCTTTCCCATTCTCCTCGATGGTATCATAAACGCGGCTGTCACGCAAATTCAAGGTATCCTCCAAAATCTTGTAAGCGTTGGCTCGGCGGGTACCGTAGGTTTCAGTGGCCATAATGTCACCAAAGCCAGTAGCAGATTTATTGCTGATCCGCCATTCGGAAGTGTAAGGGGAGTAGCGAACGGTGATGGCATTGTTGTAGCGGATACGATAGGGTGGCTGAAAAGTTTCCATCATAAACTGTTGTACGATAGAGGGGTCAAGCCATGTGGCACCCAAACGCACATCAATTTCAGATGCCTCCAGATCTTTGGGCTGTGCCTTGGTCAGTGCGTCCACATTAACCTTGAACTCCGGGTGACTTTCCGCAGCAAGCTGTGCCATCCGCAGCTTATCGCGTACATTACCCGAAAGGTATTCGTCCGCAGTCTGCCAGCCCGCTTCCGGGTCGGTGGGGTCGGCGGCAGGGTCCTTGAAGATCACACCAGACAATTCAGTGGTGATGCGCCCGTACTCGTCGGGTGTGCCCAGCAGTTCTGCCATATAGGGCAAGTCCACCTTGCCATGCTCCCCGATGGACACCGCCAACGCTTCACTGGGGGTATCCACGCTGGTAACGGTGCGCTCCGGGCGAATCGTCCGTTTCGTGAACATCGCTGCCTTAGATTTAAGCTGCCCCTGCTCGTCCAGATTTTCCAGCGAACACAGCAGATAGTAGGAGGAATCCTGCTCAAATAGCCGCCCGTTTTTGCGGTCGTTCAGCAGACCGTACTTTGCGGTAAAGGCATCGTAGGCGGCGTTCAGCTTTGCCTGTGTCTCCTTAATGTCCTCGTCCGGGAAGTCGTTCAACTGCTGGTCGATCAGGTCCTTGACGATTTGCCGCAGCTCCACCATGCCGGTGACACGCCCTTTGGCGGTGTCGGACAATTCCACTTGTGTCATCACGGAATTTTCCCGGTAGAAAACCTCGCCGTCCACCACCGTATAGGCGAAATTCTTCACCTCCGGGTCGGCAGGCAGAGTGCGCCGGGTGGCTTCTTCTTCGGCAATGTCGGGAGTGTCCACCTCGGCGGCGGTGTACTGCCCCTCGATATGCTGCACCGCTTCGGCAAGCTGGTCTGCAAGGTTTGCACCCTCGATGGGAGCAACGGTCAATTCCTCTCGTCCGTATTGGGTGCTTTCGGTGGTCAGTTCGCCCAGCACCATCTCCGGGTGGTCTACGAAATACTGGTTGATGGCAAAGCCATCCTCGGTTTTGCCCAACTGCACCCAGTCCGGCTCATGGTCGATGGGGCGGTCACGCTTCTGCAGGAAGATAATGTCGCTGACAACATCCGTACCAGCGTTGGCACGGAAAGCGTTGTTGGGTAGACGAATGGCCCCCAGCAAATCGGCTCGTTCTGCCATGTGCTTGCGGGCAGAAGAATCTTTACTGTCCAGCGTGTAACGACTGGTAACAAACGCCACCACGCCGCCCGGACGCACTTGGTCGATGGCTTTCGTGAAGAAATAATTGTGGATGCTGAAGTTCAGCTTGTTATACGCTTTGTCGTTGACTTTGTAATTGCCAAACGGTACGTTGCCGACCGCTAAATCGTAGAAATCCCGCCTATCCGTGGTTTCAAATCCGGCCACCTTGATGTTGGCCTCCGGGTACAGCTTTTGGGCAATCCGGCCCGTGATACTGTCCAGCTCCACACCGTACAGGCGGCTGTCTGCCATGCTCTCGGGCAGCATTCCAAAGAAGTTGCCTACGCCCATACTAGGTTCCAGAATATTACCGCTGTGGAAACCCATGCGCTCCACGGCATCGTAGATACTACGGATGACGGTAGGGCTGGTATAGTGGGCGTTCAGGGTGCTGGAACGGGCAGCAGCGTACTCATCCTCGGAAAGCAGCCCTTTCAGTTCGGCGTACTCTTTTGCCCAACTATCTTTGCTAGGGTCAAAGGCATCTGCCAAACCGCCCCAGCCCACATACTGCGAAAGCACTTCCTGTTCCTCGGCGGTGGCTCCACAGTGTTCCTGTTCCAACTGAAACAGGGTGCGGATAGCTGCAATATTCCGGGCGTATTTCTGCTTTGCACCGCCCTCGCCCAAATGCTCGTCTGTGATGTGGAAATTCCCGGCAGCTTCCGGCACAGGTTCGGCATTCAGGGCTTCATCCAAGGCAGCGGCATCTGGGAAGGTCTGCACCTTTCCGTCCATCACGGCAGAAATGGGCAGCGCATCCAGTTCTTCGTCCGTCAGCTCCGGCATGACCTGCCGCAGACCGTCCTCGAATTGTTGCTTATTGATTACTTCGTTATCCCACGACTGTCCCTGTGCGCTGGTGTCAATGCGAACATCCGTTTCGCCCACATAGCCGATTGTTCCTTCGATGGTTTGGGTAGGAAGATCAACGATAACATTGTCACCGACCTTGTAATCAACGGCCTTTTCGGGAGCAGCGTCAAGGGCCTCGTCCTGCTGTTCGTACAATTCCCGGACAACAGATAGCGGCTCTTCCCGAAAAATTGGCATCCGCAGGTCGGCCAGTGCCATATCCTGCAAGGAAACCTTGCCCTTATCAAAATCCACTCCGTCAATCCGAAATTTCCGGCCATCCATATTGATGATGGAGCCGATGGGCAGATAGTCCTCTTTGTGCAAATGTTTAGTCTGGTGATGAGTCCCATCTTCGTTCAATCCAGCAAGGTAAACATCGTTGCCCGCAGACCACAATTCTTTTGACTTTCTTGCCCATAAGCTAGGTGGAAAGCCTGTGACCTGAACTTCGCCCAGTGCTGTTTCTCTCGTAAACAAAGCACTGTTGAGAACTTTTGCGACCTTGGCAGCATCTTCTCCATAGAACATAAAATTGCCGCCAGCTTCAAATCCAACCAGAGTATCCGGGTGCTGCGCCTTTAATGCAGTGTATTCGGCTGCACTGGCGGCGTTCAGTTCAAGGGGAAAGTCGATGGCTCTTCTTTCTTTGTCCGACAGGTAGCGGTCAGACTGAATCATCAGGTCAATATATTTTTCGACCCGATTCCAGCGGAGAAGCACTTTCTGATGGTCGGGATAATGCTCAAACGTCAGACCCTTGCTGTCATGGTCAAGCCAACCACTGCTTCCGTCCAGATAAGTGTGTGAAGAACCGCCGGGGCCATACGGTGCATATTCGTTGGCAAGAGCTTTTGCCCGGAGTTTTCGGTCAGGCTGCAACTGATAAATTTTCCATATCCGAAGTTTGCTGCCTTCAACATTGGAACCTCTCCGCAGTGCATTTTCAATCTCCGCCTGCGACAAAACAAAAGCGGAGGACGATTTCTCGCTCTCCGCTCGGTCGATATGTTCAATTTGCTGGGCTTCGGTGGGGATGACGGCATCCAGAAAACTTAGCTGTAGATCAGTTCCGTCCGAATCACTTCCTCGACCTGCTCCTGTAGGCTGTTCATGTGCTGTACCCACGCCATCTGATTCTTCTCCTTGTCCGGGGCCGGGTTCTTCGCCAGTAGATCGGCCATCAGTTGCTTCTTCATCGCTGCTGCGGTCTGCTCCAGTTCGGTCAGGGTCGGGTACAGGCTCCCGTTCAGGAGCATCGTGTGGTACAGAACCGGGTGCTGCTGTTTCAGAAAGTTCAGGCGCATCCTGCCGTACTTGCCCAGCGGGTTCTTCGGCTGATGCAGAGTCAGGTTCGGGAGAAGATAATCCCCGGTCTGCGTGTAGTTCAGATTGCTGCTCATATTCATGCTGGCTCCTTTCATTGTTTCGGCGGCGAATGGTTGTTTTTACGGTGCGTTCGATGTTCCGCAGAACCTCCCGGCTCATGTCGCTGACTGCGGCACCGAGTGTGTAGACAGTGTCCGGGGTAGAAAAATCGTAGATGGCCTGAAAACTGTCTTTGTCAAAATAGCCATCCGGTTCAAATCCACAGCGTTCCAGCAGCGTGTAGGTGACGCTAATGGCGGCGGCAGACTTGAACTGCATCTCCACCCCGGCTTCATCATAATCCATCAGCAGCGAACCGTCAACGATGGCGCTGATGTCCTCGCTGTTGTTGTCCCAGTAATCCGCCACCAGTTTCCCGGCAACATCCGCAAGCTGCTGGCTGACACGCTCTCCGCTGATGCCGTAGGTGGCGGCGAGCATTTCTGAAACCGGCTGTTTCAGGTCATCGTTGTACTGCCACAGGTCGGGGTCACGGGAATTACGGCGCACCCCGGTGTCCGACACATCGAAAACGTAGTGCAGGCGCGGGAATCCGCTGGATTCATCCAGCAGGGCGATGCCCTTAGAACCGCGCCGGACATAACGGTTCATCCGGTTGTTCCAGATGTCATAGTCGGCGCAGGCGGTGGCATCGGGCCGCTGGGCGTAGATCATCAGCTGGTCTGCAAAGGGGTACTTATACAGCCGGGATGCGGTGGTCAGATAGTCCGTCCAGCTTTCCCAGTATCGGGTCAAGCCGTTGGCCGTGCGCTGAGCAAGGGCAAGATATTCTTCGGTTTTGCTTGGCATAGCGTTCCTCCTTTTTCGGATTTTAGGGTATAAAAAGAGCGGGCAACCGTTTTGAGGGTCGCCCGCAGAAGGTGTGTAATAATTTGATAGTCCGTCAAACAGGAATTGATTTACTTTGTTTGTAAATCTTCCAGAAAGAAAATTCCCTCTGTTAGGTTGACAAACATTTCCTTGTCCTTGATTACATGAATTTTATTGTTCCACCAGACAGTAGTGTTATTAGCGGAGATTGTTTTGCTTGTTCCATCCTTGAGAAAATAAGTAATTGTAATAGCGGGTTCTTCTTCGCTATTCACTTCCCCAAATAAATCATATTTCAGAAATCCCGTTAGCTTTAAGGCTAACTCAATGTCCTCACTGCTCGAAATTTCTTTAACATCATCCGTGACACTCGGATACGTGATATTTACAGACTGAATATCATTTATGCGGGGCAATCCCCAAAGATACATACCATTAGTAAATATGTTGATCCCAACAATCAAAACAGTCATAACTATCACTTCTATCAAAAATCGAATAAGACCTTTGAAAATCTTGTTCACCAACTTATCCTCCAATCTCAATTTCTCCTACTCTCTCGATTCCGATTTATTGAGTTGAGCATATCACATAAGCGAACACTCCAACCCTACAGCTCGGTTTCCACTGCAAGCTGCTCCTGCTTCTCTTTTTCGTCAGCGATTTGGACATCAA
>OJNP01001364.1_pt1 | contig 12483 bp, 10 predicted proteins | sample 1597921 | NCBI WGS metagenome assembly OJNP01 (sample SAMN01915213, study PRJEB22387) | human gut metagenome | isolation source: stool | host: Homo sapiens | place: USA | reverse complement strand
CTACCTTGAAATCAGTAATATTGGAGAAGCCGACTTTATCATCACTTTTAAAAACAAACCCGGTCCCGGACTTGTCTGGCAGTGGTGCAAGATTATTTTCGTCGGTCTTGCCGCCTTTTTCGGTGCAGGTTTCTCTATCATGACATTTAATAACGATGTAGATGTCGGTGGTCTCTTCTCACAGATCTATACCCAGGTCACAGGACAGACCTCCGGTCATTTTACTGTTCTTGAGATCACTTATTCCATAGGAATCGGACTTGGGGTACTTTTCTTCTTCAATCATTTCGGTCATATGAAAATAACAGATGATCCAACACCTATGCAGATACAGATGCGTCTGTACGAGGAAAATGTTAATAAAACTCTTATCAAAGACATTGACCGTACTTCCGAAAAGTGATATACTTCGATAGCCGAGTGTTCGAAACCTTCCACTCGTAAAACAAATACTAAAGGAGATAATCAAATATGAAAAACAAAGGTACTCAGTTTCTGGCAGAAGCAGCAGTGATCGGAGCTATTTATGTGGTTCTGACTCTTTTATTCGCACCACTCAGCTATGGCGAAATTCAGATTCGCTTTTCGGAAGCACTGACCATCCTGCCATTCTTTACACCGGCTGCGATTCCGGGGTTATTTGTGGGATGTATCATTGCCAATCTCTTTGGCGGTGCCATTCCTGTAGACATTATTTTCGGAAGCATCGCAACACTGATCGGAGCAGTATTTACTTACAGACTCCGCAGCTGCAACCGTTTTCTTGCGCCGATCCCGCCGATTGTTTCCAATGCAGTCATCGTGCCATTCGTACTTCACTTCGGATACGGAGTAAATCTTCCGATTCCGCTTATGATGCTTACCGTAGGTATCGGAGAAGTAGTTTCCTGTGGTGTAGTAGGACTGATTCTTCAGACAGCCCTTCTGAAATACAAAAATGTGATCTTCAGATCACAGAGAACTGTATAACTTACGATATATAACAATAAAGATATTATAGCAAAAAGAGTGTGCAATATTATAGTAATCCGCACACTCTTTTTGTTACTGTTCACTCCGTTCACAGTAACCTCTTTTTTATTTACCTCTTCAGAGAATACTCCACCTTCTACAAGCGGTGAGTTAATTACTCCCATCTGCTTATACCTGCTTTTTAAGTTCCTTCAGAATCCGCTTTTCCATCCTTGACACTTGGACCTGGGAAATTCCCATCTCTGCCGCAATCTCTGTCTGCGTCATATCCTTAAAATATCTCATACCGATCAGCTGACGTTCTCTTGCATCCAGTTTTTTCAGGATTTCATCCAGAAAAATCCTGTTCAGTGCTGCATCCTGTCCATTTTCTTTTTCCTGGAGCCTGTCCATAAGCGAAATATCATTTCCATCTCCCTGATAGATAATTTTGTGCAAAGATTCCACTTCAGCTCCTGATTCCATCGACATCACCACTTCATCTACTGAAAGTTCTGTCGCTTTCGCAACTTCCTCCAGTATCGGTTCACGTCCCAGTTCTTTTTCCAGTGCTTCTCTCGCAGAATAAATTCTGGCACAGTTCTCTTTCAGGTTTCTGCTCACCTTAAGCATCCCGTCATCCCTCAGATAGCGTCTGATTTCACCTATGATCATGGGAACAGCATAAGTTGAAAACTTCACATCGTACGAAATATCAAAACGATCTATGGCTTTCAGTAGCCCAATGCTTCCTATCTGCACGATATCTTCCATTTCCACACTGCGCCCGGCAAATCTTTTCGCCATGCTGTACACAAGTCCTGCGTTTTCTTTAAATACAGTATCTCTTGCTTCTTTATCCCCCTGTTGTGACTTCATGATCAGAGCAAGAGTATGGTCCATTCCTACCTCCCGATCGTCTTTTTCATATGGACAACTGTTCCATATCCCACCTGTGATTCTACTGTTACCTCATCCATAAACGCTTCCATAAATGTAAATCCCATCCCGGAACGATCCTTCTCCGGCTTTGTTGTAAAAAGAGGCTCCATAGCTTTTGCAACGTCTCTGATCCCCACTCCCTTATCGATCACATCAACCCATAATTTCTGCCCTTCCCTTCTGCAGAAAATCTCTATCTTCTGCACCTGGCCTTCATAAGCATGAATAATACAGTTTGTCACAGCCTCTGACACAGCAGTTTTCAGATCTGCCACTTCCTCCAGAGTAGGATTCAGCTGTGTGCAGAAAGCTGCCGCCGCAACTCTTGCCAGCCCCTCATTCTCAGGTCTGCTGTCAAAAATAATTTTCATTTCATTGGTATTTTCCATAATAGTTTTCTTCCCCCTCTCTTTAGACTTCCCCACAGATTTCGACAAATTTATATACCCCTGACAGATGCAGCAGCTTTTCAATATAGGAATTTACTCCTGTAGCCTGTATACAGTCACCGCGCATCCCCATCATCCGGTATCTCCCCATGATCAGCCCTATCCCTGAACTGTCCATAAACGCTGTTCCTGAAAAATCAAATGTAATCGTCCGTATATATTTTTTCCGTATAATATCATCTGAATCTCTGCGTATCTCGTCTGTCACCATATGATCTACCTCTTTCGGTAAATGAATGATCAGGGAATTTCCCTGTATTTCAAATCTGTTCTCCATCATATCCCTCCTCACTTTTTGTCAGGCGAATGTTCGCAATCCACTTTGCAGTGTAGCTCTACATCAAATAACTGTTTATTGCTTTTCGCAGCCTCCTACTTGATTCGGTAAAAAAAGAGACACATGACTTCCATGCATCTCTTTTGTATCTTTACATCTTCTTATGATATTTCATGTCTTCTGCCACATCAAAATGAAAAATGGTATCAATATCCGGAATCGTCATAATCACCGGTGTCGTAACTTCCATCATCTGCCGAATCACCATCAGAATTATCGGAAGAACCATCATCATATTCCCCACTGTCATAGGAACCATCGTCATAACTTCCATCTTCCGCTGAATCTGAAGAAGCATCTCCCTCTGCGCTGTCAGCACTGCCGGTTCCGTCTGCGACTTTCGCATCTGTAGTTCCTTCGATCCCGGTCGTACCTGTAGTGTTACAGATCGTATTGTAAATTCCTTTCAGATCCGCAGGCAGCAAATCCGCATAAACATTCTGTATCTTCAATGCAGCCTCATCTGCATTCTGCTGCTGTAATGCTGCATATGCTTCGATCAGAGCTTCATAACTGCTGCTCTTTTTCTTCTCTTCCTCTATCTGTTTGGAGGCCGCCTCAACTGTGTCTCCAGATTCCTGAGCCTGACTCTGTGCCTTGGTCAGCTCAGCTCCCTGACTGGACACTGCATCACTGTATTTCATAATCTGCTGATTCGCTTCCCTGTAGATTCCCTGACGTATGGCAGGAACAGCCAGAAGATAAAACGCCAGCAATCCTGCACAAAATCCGGCAACCAGTGTAAAAAACAGCGGAATCCTTCCTTTTTCTTTATACTGAGGAATCTGGATTGCCATATCATTCTCACTGCTGTCCACAGCTTTCCTGTTTCTTTTATTCTGACGTTCCAGGCGTGTGGATACTCCTGTCTGTTCGTCAATCTCTCTCAAAAAACGAAGGGTTGTTGTATTTGTTTTATCAATCCGCGCGGCTTTCCTTAACGTCTTTCTTGCCTTGTTATATTCCCCCTCTTTCATCTGCACAAGTGCCAGAAGATGGTAACCTTTGATCAGTTTTGGATTCTGTATGAGAATCTTCTTCAGCCTGATCGCAGCCATATCCTCATGACCTTCCCTGCACAGATTTAAGGCATCATTATACTTTCTGATCGTTTCATTGATCGCCTCAAGCTTATTGGAGTTCGCCTGCAGCTTGTTAATATATTCTGATGCCAGATTTCTGGATGGCTGAAGATTCTTACTGATCACCCATTCACTGAGTGCGGCAACCACCTCCCCTGTCTCAAAATATACCAGTCCAAGAAGATTTCTCGCCTGAATATTATGCTTATTATAAATAAGACTCTGCTTCAGACAGTCAATCGCCCCTGAAAGATCGCGGACACTGGCTTTCTCAAGCCCCCGGTTGTAATACTGTCTGGAAAGGTAATCTACCTTTTTCTGGATCAGCACATTACATCCACATTTCGGGCAGTAATCCAGATCTTTGTCCACCAGAAATGCGCCACAATTCATACAATTCATGTGTATCTCCTTATTTTACCCGTCTGCCACTCTTGGCTTCGCGGAGAACTTCCTGAAGAATATCCAGGATATCCGTCAGTTCTCTCTCATAAATCGCACCCTCCGCATCTGCCACATCCAGACAAGGTTCAAATTTCTTCAGTTCCTCTTCATAATCTATCATTTCTTATTTCTCCTGATCACATCTTTAATCTCACCGACAAGATACAGGGAACCCACGCAGAAGAGCATTCCGTCATCCCCCTTTACTTCCAGTGCTCTACCAAAGGCTTTCTCAACATCCTCCACTACTTCCACAGAAGAAGCACCTGCTTCTGTAAAAAGCTTTGCAAATCTCTCAGCAGGAACCTTGCGATATCCGCCAACAGAGGTTACTACCACATGACGGAACGTAATCCTGCTGCAGATCGTATGTATCATATCTGTATAATCTTTGTCATCTACTGCTGAAAAAAGCAAAGTCAGCGGACATTCTTTCTGAAAATGTTCTGCTGTCTCTACAAATTTCTCTACCCCGTCCTCATTGTGAGCACCGTCCACGATCACACCCGGAAGCACTGTTTCCATTCTTCCCTGCCAGCGTGTTCCGGCAATTCCCGCATGGATCTGATCCACAGATACAGAAATCACATTCTGCAGAACCTCAATCGTCTTTAATGCAAGTGCACTGTTCATCACCTGATACTTTGCAATAAACGGAATGGAGAAAACCATATCCTTATAATACTCATTCCGGAATGCAAAATCAATTCCCGCCGAAGTATTTCTGATCACTTCTGTATCTGATCTCTTCACTTCATAAGCAGGGCTTCCCAGTTCTTCTGCTCTGGCACGGATCACTTCTGCTGCATCCGGGTCGTTTCCGTCATAGATTACCGGTACCCCCGGCACAATGATCCCGGCCTTTTCTCCTGCGATTTTGGCAACTGTATCTCCCAGATACTGCATATGATCCAGACTGATCGATGTGATCACACAGGCAACAGGATTCTCCACAGCAGTAGTCGCATCCATTCTTCCGCCCAGTCCTGTTTCCAGAGTCACATAATCAACACCTGCCTCTGCAAAGATCACCATTCCCATCAGAAAAAGCATCTCAAAATAAGTCGGATGATAGCTGCCTTCTGCAACCAGTTCATCCGCAAGTACCTTTACTTTCTCAAAGGCCTTCAAGAAAGTATCATTATCAATATTCACCTCATTGATCTGGAAGCGTTCATTGATCTCCACCAGATGAGGAGAAGTAAATAATCCGCAGGAATATCCCGCCTCTCTCAGAACAGAGGTCAGAAACGCACATGTACTTCCCTTTCCATTAGTTCCTGCCACATGGATCACCTTAAACTTATCCTGAGGATTACCAAGTCTTCTCAGACATTCCTTTGTGTGATCCAAACTGTTCTTCTTTGTAAATTTCGGAGTTTCATCAATATAAGCAACTGCTTCTTCGTAATTCATAAAAAAATTCCACCACTTATCTATAATGTATTTAGTTACTCTAACATTATATAATAGTGGTGGAAGATGTCCAGTACCAATCGTAATATTTTATCCGACAAAATTATGGATTAATTTTCATTCGTACCGGCACTTTCTGTTAATTTCCATTTATTATTTGAATAAAGTGCATAGCAGGACCGGTCATAGCTCTTGCTCAGCGGTTTTCGCGTCGAACTGTTGCTTCGCTGGATCACCGCAAGCCTGTCGAAATCATTCAGCTCCGTACCTGTGATCATCAACGTAGTCGGATTGATATAGACCGTATCATACCATTCTCCGTTCAGCTTGATTTCACTGGACGGCGTAAATTCCGTTCCCTTAATGTAATATGTATGATCTGCCTCAGAGATACATTGAATGGAATCCAGAGTCACATCATAGATTCCCATACGCATTCTGGTACGCAGATAAGGACTTTCGCCGCTTTCCCCGTAGGAATATCTCTTTCCATAAAGGAGGTCATACTGCAGGGTTTCCAGATCCACCTGATAATTTCTGGTATTTCTTCTTGCCTGATGATAGCGGAAAACAGTTCCCTCATGGATTCCCACACGATCCATAACCTCTGCCGCCATCTGGTATGCTGCAAGATTTTCATTCTTTTTCTTAAGTCCGAAGTTATCCCACATCACATACTCTGTCTGGAACAGATACTTGTTCTTCAGGTCCTCCACAGTCAGTCCCATAGTCGGAAGGTGATCACCGTACATAACAAGGACCACATCCTCAGGATAATCTGCCAGCTTATCTGTCAGCTCTTTTACAAAATTATCCATCTCATGGATCTCATTTACGTAATATTCCCATTTATTGTTCTCTTCCTCAGTCGGTGCACCGGAAACTGTGATCTCAGGATCTTCCAGAATCTGCTCATCCGGATACGCACCATGTCCCTGTACAGAAATAGTATATACATAATCCGGTCCCTCAGTGGAGTCCAGACATTTCAGGATTTCATCTGTCAGAACCTCATCCTTTACCCAGCCATTTGGATTCTTCTCGTTCTCTCTTGCCATGTACTCTTCAGAAGTAAAAGTATCAAATCCGAGATTCGGGAAAATAGATCTTCTTCCATAGAAGTTTGCCTCATTATTATGAACCGCATGGGTGGTATAGCCCAGATTCTTCAGTACATAAGGTGCACTCTCACATGTAGTCTCTCTAAGAATACTCTTATAAGGATATTCCCCGGGTCCAAAATAATGCATACTCATTCCTGTAATGGATTCAAATTCCGTATTGGCAGTACCTGCACCGACAGACGGAACCTTATAATATCCTGAAGAATATTCCTTCATCAGCTTACGGAAGGTCGGAATCGGGTCTTCTGAAATATCCAGGTAATTAACCAGCGTAGGATCAAAGAATGATTCTAACTGCAAAAACAGAATATTCGGCCGCTTTTCTTCCTGCGTTTCCGGAAGATTCTTTTCCGTCTTCTCAATTCTTTTGATTTCTTTCTCAGAATAATCTCTCGGACAGCTGATTCCCGTATTAAAAATCGTAGTTGCCAGACAGTAAGGATATCCATAATCCTCATATGCAAAAGCAATATTTCCAAAGTAATTGGAAAGTACCCTCTTCTCCAGTGCCAGTTGTGTACTTCCTGCAAAAAGAGCAACAGCCAGCAAGATCAGAGGAATATTGTAGCGATATTTAATCTTTTTCTGATACTTCGGTCCTTTAATAAGCAGCATCAGCAGTAAAATAACAAGAATCCCAAACAGGATGCAGACTGCCACAACGCCTGCAACAGGCAGATATTTGTTGGCAATCTTCATTGCATCTGTGATCAGATGCAGATCCGGTCCTGTAAACGGTGTAACACGGTTCAGTAGGAGAACACCGTTAATAATGGCCAGTATCAGCCAGAACAACGTAACCAGTACTCTCCAGAATACTCTCCTGTGAAACAGATAAACAATTAGTGACGAGGTAAAAATGAATGCCGCATTATATGCAAAAACCAGAGGTCTCTGTGTCATATAATTCCAGGCTTCTATAAACGAGTGACGGCAGATTGCCTCCATAACAAAATATCCCGCTGCGCTGGCAAGTACATGGAGTAAAAGGGAGATTTTGTTACAAATCTTATACAATTTCATCTAAACACTCCCTTATTTCTTAAGCTGCTCTAACTGTCCTTTAACCTTATCCATCATTTCTTTATATTTCGCAAGTTTGTCTTTCTCCGCATCCACCTTGGCAGCAGGTGCCTTGTTTACGAAGTTCGGATTATTCAGCATACCTTCACATCTTGCGATCTCTTTTGTGAGACGTTCTGTTTCTTTTGTAAGACGTTCAATCTCTTTATCTTTGTCAATCAGGTCTTCCAACGGCATATATACAACCGCATTGGAAACAACTACTGAAACTGCATCTTCACTGATTCCGTTCTTGTCTGTCTGTACCAGAATCTCTTTTGCAAATGCAAGATTTACAAAGGATTTCTTGCTGTTCTCATACATTGCTGCTGTTTCAGCATCCTTTGCCACAATATGCAGGCTTGTCTTGCGGTTATTCGGAACATTCATCTCTGTTCTGGTATTACGGATACCTCTTACAACCTCTTTGAAGCCCTCGATTGCTTTCTCAGCATCCGGGAAGTTTCTCTCTTCTCTGTATACAGGCCATTCGGAGATCATAATAGACTCTTCTTCAGGAAGAAGTGTGCAGTAGATTTCCTCTGTGATAAACGGCATATACGGATGAAGAAGCTTCAGGCCTTCTGTCAGCGCTGTTCTTAATGTCCAGAGTGCATCATTTGCTGCCTTCGGATCTTCCTCTGCCTTCCACAGACGAACCTTAGCCATCTCAATATACCAGTCGCAGAGTTCATCCCACAGGAAGTCATAAACCTTCTGTACTGCAATACCAAGTTCATATTTTTCCATGTTCTCTGTAGCTTCGCGGATCACTGTATTTAAGTGAGACAGAATCCATTTATCCTCTGCACAGAGATCATTTAAGTTCTCCGGCTCTGTCACTGTCTTGCCTTCCAGGTTCATCATGATGAAACGGGAAGCATTCCAGATCTTGTTTGCGAAGTTACGGCTTGCTTCTACCTTTTCCCAGTAGAAACGCATATCATTTCCAGGTGCATTACCTGTCATCAGAGTAAGACGAAGAGCATCTGCGCCGTATTTATCAATAACTTCCAGAGGATCGATACCGTTTCCAAGAGACTTACTCATCTTACGTCCCTGGGAGTCACGTACCAGACCATGGATCAGTACATGATGGAACGGAACCTGATCAGTCTGCTCCAGAGCAGAGAATACCATACGGATAACCCAGAAGAAGATAATGTCATATCCTGTAACAAGTACATCTGTCGGATAGAAATATTCCAGTTCCGGTGTTTTCTCCGGCCAGCCAAGTGTGGAGAATGGCCATAATGCAGAACTGAACCAGGTATCCAGTGTATCCTCATCCTGATGAAGATGTGTACATCCGCATTTCGGGCATTTTTCCGGCATTTCTCTTGCAACGACAACTTCACCGCACTCATCACAGTAGTAAGCCGGGATTCTGTGTCCCCACCAGAGCTGACGGGAAATACACCAGTCACGGATATTTTCCAGCCAGTGCAGATATGTCTTTCCGAAGCTTGCCGGAACAAATTCCAGTTCTCCTGGTTTCAGAGCATTGATTGCAGCCTTTGCCATTTCATCCATGCGTACAAACCACTGTGGTTTGATCATCGGCTCTACGGTTGTACCACAACGGTCATGGGTTCCTACACTGTGACTGTGGGGTACTACTTTTACTAACAGTCCCAGATCTTCCAGATCTTTCACCATAGCTTTTCTTGCTTCATAGCGATCCATGCCTGCATATTTTCCACCCAGATCGTTGATGGTTGCATCATCGTTCAGAATGTTGATTTCTTCCAGATTATGACGTTTTCCTACTTCAAAGTCATTCGGGTCATGTGCCGGTGTGATCTTAACCGCACCTGTTCCGAATTCTTTATCAACGTAAGCGTCTGCCACGATCGGGATTTCTCTTCCAACTAACGGAAGGATGACATTCTTTCCTACGATATCTTTGTACCTGTCATCGTCCGGGTGTACGGCGATCGCTGTATCTCCAAGCAGAGTTTCCGGACGTGTAGTTGCGATCTCAAGGAAACGTTCTGTTCCTACGATCGGGTACTTGATGTGCCAGAAATGTCCTGCCTGTTCCTCATGCTCAACTTCTGCGTCAGAAAGGGAAGTCTTACATACCGGACACCAGTTGATGATTCTGGAACCTTTGTAGATAAATCCTTTTTCGTGAAGACGAAGGAATACTTCTTTGACCGCATTCGAGCATCCTTCATCCATGGTGAAACGTTCTCTGTCCCAGTCACAGGATACACCAAGCTTTTTCAGCTGACCTTCGATGGTTCCTGCGTACTCTTCTTTCCACTGCCAGGTTCTCTTAAGGAATCCTTCTCTTCCGAGTTCTTTCTTATCAATTCCCTCTGCCTTTAACTGGTTTGTAACCTTTACTTCTGTTGAAATTGCAGCGTGATCTGTTCCCGGGATCCACAGTGCATTATATCCCTGCATTCTCTTGTAACGGATCAGGATATCCTGAAGTGTATTATCAAGAGCATGTCCCATATGCAGCTTACCGGTGATATTCGGTGGCGGCATTACCGTTGTAAATGGTTTCTTACTCCTGTCAACTTCAGCGTGAAAATACTTTTCTTCACACCATTTTTCATAAAGTTTCGCTTCAATCTCTTTCGGATTGTAGGTCTTTTCAAGATTCTTACTCATTGTTTCCTCCTCTTATAAGTCCACCGCGCACTTTTGCTCTCTCTATAAAGAATAAAAAAAGCCCTTTACAATATGTAAAGGGCGTGTATAAACGCGGTACCACCTTTGTTCCACGAAATAAATCCATCTCGTATCTCTCACAGTTCTATAACGGAAACCACCCCGTGATATCCTACTCGCCCTTTTTCAGATACCCGGCTCCAAAGCTACCTTCTGCAACCACTTCCCGTAAACCGTCTCTCAGCCTGTGAACGGTTCTCTCTTCTTCGGACCAGTCTGCATACTCCTCTTTCTCATTGCCTTTTCCCATAACTATTGATAATCATAGTATTCAAAGTCCGATTTGTCAAGAAGTTCATGAAATCTTTAGAACTTCTTAAAGATTAAATTTTTCACTTAACTCAAAAAAGGCGAAATCCCTCTGAATAAGAAAGATCCCGCCCTAACTTCCTAAGCCTCGTCAATCGCTTTTCCGATATCGTGGCGCATATATTTGTTATCAAATTTAACCCATTCGGTTGCTTTGTAAGCATTGGCACGGGCCTCTTTGAGCGTTGCTCCCTTGGCTGTCACACCGAGGACACGTCCTCCGTTTGTCACGATCTGGTCTCCGTCGAATTTGGTTCCGGCATGGAAGCAATAGTATCCTTCATGCTTCTTGAACTCGTCAAGACCTGTGATCGGAAGTCCTTTTTCATAAGCGACCGGATAACCGTCAGATGCAAGTACCACACAGACTGCTGCATTGTCTTCAAACTGAAGATCTACCTGATCCAGTGTTCCGTCGATACAGGCTTCGATCACATCGATCAGATCATTTTTCATACGCGGAAGAACAACCTGTGCCTCAGGATCTCCGAATCTGGCATTGTATTCCAGAACCTTCGGTCCGTCTTCGGTAAGCATCAGTCCGAAGAAGATGATCCCCTTGAACTCTCTTCCCTCTGCTGCCATTGCATCTACCGTCTTCTGGTACACATATTTCCGGCAGAATTCGTCAACTTCTTTTGTATAGAAAGGACTCGGTGAGAAAGTTCCCATACCACCGGTATTCAATCCCTGGTCTCCGTCTTTGGCTCTCTTGTGATCCTGCGCGCTTGTCATAGTCTTGATGGTCTTTCCATCTACAAAGGAAAGAACAGAAACCTCACGTCCTGTCATGAATTCTTCTACAACCATGGTATTACCGGATGCACCGAATTTCTTGTCCAGCATGATCTCTTTCACGCCGGCTTTTGCTTCTTCCAACGTATTACAGATCAGTACACCTTTTCCAAGTGCCAGACCATCTGCCTTCAGAACGATCGGAAATTTGGCTGTCTCCAGATAAGCCAGCGCTTCGTCTGCATTGTCAAAGTTCTCATATGCTGCGGTCGGGATGTCATATTTTTTCATCAGATCTTTTGAAAATGCCTTGCTTCCCTCCAGGATTGCTGCATTTTTTCTTGGTCCGAATGCGCGGATCCCGGCTTTTTCAAATTCATCTATAAGGCCGCCAACCAGCGGATCATCCATTCCTACGATTGCCAGATCAATCTCTTTTTCCTTTGCAAATGTAACCAGCTTGTCAAATTCCATCGCACCAATCGGTACACATTCTGCAAGCTCTGCAATCCCGGCATTTCCCGGTGCACAGTACATCTTCTCTACCTTGCTGCTCTTTGCTACACAATATGCAATTGCGTGTTCTCTTCCGCCACCGCCTACGATCAATACTTTCATTGGTGCTCCTCCTTCTCTAACGGGCAATTGACACTCTGCCATCTTTTACTGTTACTTTTCCATTTGCGATCAGGTCGATCGCATGTGGAAGGATCTTCCACTCCGCCTGCTCCATCACTCGTCTCTGCAGAACCTCCGGTGTATCGCCTTCTTCTACTTCAACAGCCTTCTGGAGAATGATCGGACCGGTATCCGTTCCTTCGTCTACAAAATGTACGGTTGCTCCAACCACCTTTACCCCTCTGGCAAGTGCTGCCTCATGAACCTTCAGTCCATAATATCCCGTTCCGCAGAACGACGGAATCAGAGATGGATGGATATTGATGATC
>OJNP01001353.1_pt1 | contig 12550 bp, 19 predicted proteins | sample 1597921 | NCBI WGS metagenome assembly OJNP01 (sample SAMN01915213, study PRJEB22387) | human gut metagenome | isolation source: stool | host: Homo sapiens | place: USA | reverse complement strand
CCGAACAGGTCGAAGGTGGACAGGTTCGTCAGTTCCCGAGCCCCTCCCACGGCGGAGAAGTTCTCCAGGTTTCCCGGCGCGCCCCAGAGCCGCAGTTCCTTTAAGTGGGGATGGACAGCAGCCAGTCCGCTCAGATCAAAGTCCTTCAGCTCGATGCCATGCAGCCCCCGTAGGTTCGGCAGTTCCGTGTGCGGGCGGTATTCCCCGATAAATTGGAGGGTCAAACCGCTGCCATCTTCGGGGGCATGGATGGCACAGGCGTCCGGCCCCTTGTTCTGGAACAGGAGCAGCTCCGTTCCCTCACACAGCCACAGTTCCTCCAGCCCGGTCATATCCAGCATCAGCTTTCTGATGCTGGTGCCCCGCAGATCAAGTGTCCTCTGACCGTGGTTCAGCAAAGTCACTTCATCAACAAAGGGGGATTCCCGCAAAAACTCCAGCAGATCCGGGTGCCACCGCTCGCAGATGAGTTCGGAGAGGCAGGGCAGGGCAGAGCCTTTAGTTCCAGCGCCGAATCGAATGGTGCGTACTGGTCCGTCACCCGATGGCTGCTGACCTTCACCGGGATACCGCCGATCTCCGTTTGCTCGTCACTGTCCATGGCCTCCTTGAAGGCCCGCCGCCGTTCCTCCGGAATGGCCTGCCACCGGATCTGGAGATACACATCATAGCCGTCACTCCAGCCTCCGTAGGAGCGGCAGGGCTGGTCGGTGAAGGGAGGAAGTGTGCCCACCAGTTTATATTGGGGCAGGACCTCCAACGGCACCCGCAGCAGGTGGAGGTCGCGGGACCAGTACATGAAGTCCTTGTAGAGCGGGCGGAGATGGGGCAGTTCCTCCGCAGTCAGAGGGGCGTCGCCCACCCAATCCAGAGAGAGGATCACCGCCCAAGACTCTTTGCTCACCGTGTCTGGCGGCGCAATATAGGCCACCTGGCAGGCGGTGTAGCGTTTCAGATATTGGTTATAGACTGTATAGACCTCTCCGGCGGTGGCTTTCATGGTATCACGCTCCTCTCGTCAGTTCTTTTCCAGATAGAATCCCCATACGCAGTTGGAGAACTCCCCGGCAGCAAAGCGGTGAATCTGCCCGTTGATCTCCACCTGCCAGACCTCGAAGGTATGGTCTTGATGATAGATCGGGTCTTTGACTTTTACTCGCTTGCCGGTGGTTTGCCAGTTGTAGTCAAAGATGTTCACACCGAACAATTTGCATTGACCGTCCGGGCCAAAGGTTTCATATTCCCAAGCCATGTGATGCCTCACACTTCCGTGCGCTGCCAGCCGTTCAGCCGCTCCTGCACCGCATCAATCTTCCAGCCTTCGCCCACACGCTTCATAAGAAAGCGGCGGTCAAAGCCGGTGTTTTTCTCCCTAGTGTAGATGTAGAGCTTGTTTTTGGTGATCTGCTCTGCGTCAAGGAATTCTTCCCCGTTGTAGGTGCCCTGGGCGCTGTATGAGAGGCCCAGAGGTCGATAGCCCGGACGGGGCTTTTCGCTCACATATTTCTCCCAGATCGTCAGCAGACGGGGCACTGCCTCAGCACCTTCAAACCCGGCCTGCTCCATGTACTGCTCCCACTGCGTCATCTCGGCAAAGAAAGCGGACAGCACCCTGCGGCATTCCGCCGCCGCCTGCTCATCCAGCTGGACGGGCTTTTTGGCCTTTTCCCGCTGGAGCTGGAAGAAGTGTTCCATCTGCTCCTGGGTGAATTGCACATGGGCCACTGGCTCGATGCGGTTGTTGCCAGCGATGGCCAGCAGGCCCTCATAGGTAACGGCGGTATGGTCGATCTGGATGTGGGAGAGCTTGGGGATGGAGGCCGCCTGGAGCAGACCGGCATCATCCAGCCCGGTACGGTTGAGCGTCAGAAGGTCCAGCTTGCAGCCTTGCAGAGCGGACAGACTGCTGCCGTGGATGGCGGCGTTACCGTCCAGCAGCAGATAACGCAGCTTGGGCATAGCGGAAAAAACGGGGAAACAGGCGTCAGTGAGCGCACCGTCCTCCACGCCGAAGTTGGCCATGCTTTTATGTCCGGCAAAAGGGGCAAGCAGTTCATCCGTCACCGGATAGCTTTTCACATGGAAGCCCACCAGGGTGTAACCGGCCAGCTGCTCCATGATCTCTACGGTCAGTTCCGGGACTTCAAACTGCTTTTCTCTGTCTAAGGTCAGGACACCGCTCTCCCAGTTCACTGTCCGCGCCCGTTTTGGTAATTCCATAGCGCGCCTCCTTATTCCTGCTCTTTGTAACTGGCTTCAATGTCGATGAAGCGCACATACACGGCGCAGACTTCGCCCTTTGCGTCATAGCCGAAGTAGACGGGATAGTAACCGTCACCCCAGCCAGAGGAGAAGATGGGCAGGTTGCAGTCCGTGTCCGGCACCGTCCAGTTGAGCCAGTCGCCGCAGTCTCCCTGATATTTGGGGTGGGCTTTGGCGTTTTCCTCCAGGAGATCGCAGAACAGGTCGTTGTAGGGGTCGATGTCCGGGTCCTCCTCCAGCCGCTTGGCCCAGTATGCCTTGAAGGCCGCCTGGGTCTGGATGTCCGCAACGCAGCCCATCCCGGCGTCTACGCCAAAGCCAAAATACTCGTCCTCGCCCAGTTCCTCGTCCAGATCCTCGTTGCCCACCATGCCCAGCTCATAGCGGACAGGCTTTTCCTGAGAAACCTCCACCTTGACGCAGGCATAGCGGTCGCCGTATTGTTCGCTGGGCACCACACAGATCTTTACGGGGTAAGTCCCGGCGGGGATGGTCTGCATAAACGGCAGAGTGTCCTCCAGCTCCACCAGCGGATCGCAGGCGAAGATCTGCCCGGTGGGGAAATGGACGGCACCGATGTCCAGTACATCCACCGCCATGTTCCCAATCACTTTCTCTGTGAAATGGGCCTCCAAGTCATCTTTACAGGTCAATTTATCCTTGATTGCTTCGTATTTGTTCAGCCATTCAGTTGTAGGCATATCAGTTTCCTCCTGTTGATTCTGTTTCTTGATGTACACACTCTTTGAGCCGTCCCAATAGCAGTTCACACACCGGCCATCCTGAAAATGATGGTCACAATTCGGGTAGCCATAGAGAACATGGGCACATTCCGGGCACAGCCCCATCATCTGTGAGGAGCCTTTGAAAAACAGGCTTCCGCACTCATCACAAAGGGCCAGTTCTTTTTCTGCCATAGGGTTCACCAGTCCCGTTCCCGGATGGCCTCCTCGGTGTCAATGGGGATGCCAAACCACTCCAGAATGTAGGCCACGGTTGCCGCGATACATTCCCGTGCCACCGTTTCGATCTCGCTGTCGTTCTCGTCAAACTCCTCCTGGAGATCATTGATGCCGCAGACCGCCTCGTCCAGCGTTTCCTGCACCACTTCGGTGTCGGTTTCGCCACTCTCCAGCAGGGCGATGACCTTCTGAAGCTCGTCCTTTACCTTGTCCACCAGAAAAGCAGGATAGTAATCGTCCTGATACATCTCGTCCAGCAGTTTGTAATTGGGGTCAAATGCTTTCATAGGGATTGCTCCTTTCCTCGTGTATGTCAGTCACGCTCAGCTCTCATGTGTGATACAGAAAATCTCCTTGTTCAAATCAAAGTAGATTACCATCAGTTCGTCGGTAATCTCCGGGTTAAAGGACAGATCCAGAATGAAAACTTGCTGGTTCATCTCGCTATCCACCAGACTGCCGAACCGCTTGAGCTTCAAAAAGTCAACCATCTCAGCAAAGGACAGTTTGGCTGGGTCGGTTCCCGGAAAAAGTTCCGCCACAATATCCGGGCCTACATCGTCCCGATGGAACTCCATGAAAAATGTCACAACGCTATGGTAGCGGCTGTCCTCGTCCGCCAGCGCCGCTTTGATGGCGGCTTTGGCCTTCTCCGCCAATTTCTCCGCCTCATCCAGCATTTCTCCCACCGCATCCATGACAGCAGGATCGCCGGTCAGTTCTTCCTCTACATCGAAGATAAAGGGTAGTCCCGATTCCTCGGGAAAGTTGAAGATTTCCTCGCCGGGTATATATGTAAAATCAATGCGTTTACAGTTCAGTTTCATAATGTTATCCTCCTTACCCCTCAATGTTGGCAGTTTTGAGGCCCTTTTTCAAGGAGCCGTAGACCGTCACCGCATGGTCGGTGAAGATCTCGTCGCAGTCAAACCAGGCGGTGAAGCTGCCGCCGGAGGTGACGGACAGGCTGGTCATACTGATCCGCCGGGCAAGTTCTTCCTCTGTGATGGGGTCGGTTTCCGGGTTGCGGGGATTTTCCTCATCCTGGGAGAGCCAGTTGTTGGCCAGCTCGGTCAGGTTCTTGGCTGCAAGGTCCCGCATGGCCTTATCCCAAGTTTCACAGTCGGCCAGCAGCTTCTTGGCGGCGCTGCGGGCGCGGGTCCAGGATGGCTTGCTCTCAGCATTGACCTCCAGAGAAAGGCTCACATCCTTTCCGCACCACTGGATTTCGCCCTCGAAGGCATCATAGTCCTTGTCCAGTGTCAGTTCTCCCAGCACCTGGTCCTGGATCACCACCGGCTTGTGGTACTCGTCCAGAACGGCCTGAAGTTCCGGGCAGTCCTCATGGGTCTTGACCACCTCGGAGATACACCAGGGCCACGCCACCAGATCCTTTGCCCATTCTTCTTTCATCCGGCGGATCTTCAGGCGGCAGATCTGCTCCTTGCCAAAGCGTCCCCAGCCCTTTTCGCCGTTACGCTCCTCCTCGGTGACCGGCCAATCCAGCCGCTCCTCTTTGGTGCTGACCTTGCCGGTGTCACAAAACACTATGCCCAGCGTCACAACGGTCATTTCCCAAAAGTTGCCTTTCCAGTTAAATCCGCCCCCAATGCAGCGATTGATCAGAGCGACCACTTCCTGCTCCTCGGGCTCGTACATCTCATAGAATTCTTCAAACATTGCGTATCCTCCTTTACAGCAGTTTCAGCACTGCGGCGGCAGGCCCGGCAAACTCCTCCGAAACCTGCTCCAATATATCCCGGTAGGCCAGCACCGCCTGCCAGGAATAGTAATAGAAGCTGTAAAATAGGTCATCCGGGAAAACCTCGTCCTCCTCGTAGCGCATCTCATCTTCTTCCTCGTCGTATTCCTCCGACCACAGGTATTCTTCCTTCAGCAGATCGGAGAACAGCGGCAGCGCCTCGGCGTGCTCCATCTCGTCCCCGTCGTGGAAGCACTGGAGGATGCAGGAGAAGAAGTCCAGCAGCTCCCCGGCCAGGAAATGGGCTGCGGGGTTCTGCCCGCTGTCTGCGAGGGCCTTCTCCAGAATTCGGCTCAGGAACACCATACCAAAGGGGGTGGCGTGCCAAAGGGTACTCTGGTGCTCCATGTTGGTGGTGAGCTCGTAGAGGGACTCTTTGACGGACGCCAAATCACGCATCTGCTCCAGCACTGTCAGGTGTGCGGGAAAATCCGTCCCCCGGCCATAGGCGGTGGTGAGCCGGTGCCACGGGACATCCGTGACCTTGAGATGGGTGATATAGGTTCTGTTTTCTTCTGTCATGTTGTTGCCACCTTATCCCGTTATCTGGCTGCGGTACTCCTTCTCCAGAGCGGTGTACCACCGTTGCAGCATGGTTTCCAGACTGGTTTTTCCTTTGCGATCTGTAAAAACAAGGAACTTTTGCAGCAGTCTGGGGAACAGATATTTGCCCGCTTCTGTCAGGTCCTGATTGAGATAGACCATCCGCAGGATACGGCCCTGCCGGTCCAGAGGGTTCTTTTTCAGCAGTTCCTTTTCAAAGCAGAAGCGCAGGAATACCACATTCTCGTCGTAGAAGTCCTCCACCACAGCCGCGCCGATGCTGGTGTAGGTGATGTCGTACACCAAACGGCTCCAATCAAATTTCTCGGCATAGAGAAGTTTCAGCGCCTTCGCCCAATGTTCCTCCGGGATCACCAGCATCCTGTGCTGGGCGGTGCTGGAGTAGCCGTGGTAGACGGGTTCCGGCTGCCCCAGCAGTTCACTCACACTGTCGGCGTAGACGAAGCACAACTCCTCGTCGAACAGACCACCGATAAAGTTACCATTGCAGTACAGCATATAATTCTTGGACTTGGCCGGAGAATAAGAGAGGTTATATTCCTGGGAGTCCAGGCTTTTATGTACCTTGTTCAGAAAGTCTATGGATGTCATGGTCTTGCTCCTTATTCCTCAAACTCACCCTCGATCATCCCGTTCAGATACCGGCCGGGATCTGCGATGAAGTCATCCCATTTGGCCAGAGGGTGGAATTCCTCATGCTCGATGTCCAGATACCACAGCTTTTTGTCCCTGGGGCTCCACAGCAGCAGATAGTCGCTGTAGTTGTCCATCTGCACCATCAGGGAGAGCAGCTTCTTCCGTTTCCAGGTCATCTCCTGCACATCCATGAAGGAGTAGAGCTCCGCCCACTTCACCCATTCCTGATCCGGGAACTCCAGCCGCAGGGGGCCGGTCTTCAAGTATTCCACCAGCTTGGCAGGCAGCTTGTAGGGCATGAGCTGCCGGATCTTTTCCTGCTCGTTGTGCCATTCCTCCGGCTCCAGGGCTTTCAGGTAGTCGGCCAGCTCTTGATTTTTGTTCTGCACCGCCACGGTGTAAGGCCGGTCGCCGTATTTGTCAGCAATGGTGATGTCGGCTCCTTGCTCAATGAGCCAGCGCACCATAGGGAAATTGTTGGAGCGGGCGGCCTCGGTGACAGGGGTGGAGGCGTAAGGGAACACCATGTCCGGCTTGTGATAATTGATGTCTGCCCCTTTTTCCAGAAGCAGCCGGGCAAGTTTGGTATTGCCCTCGGACACAGCGGCCCGGAATGCCTCGCCGCCAAACTTCTCCACTGTAATCCCGGCTTGCTCCAGCACCTGGATATTCTCCGGGCGCTTGCCCCAGCGTACTTCCTGAAAGGCCCGCTCTTTCTGCTTCGGGCTGAGTTTTGCGGCCTGTCCAGCAAAGAGCGCCACCACCTCCGGCCCACAACAGCGGGCGGCGGTGAGCAGCAGGGGCTGTTCCTCTGCCAGACCGGGATCAGCTCCATGCTCCAGCAGGAAGTGGATCATGGGCACATCATTCCGAAAAACCGCGATCTCCAATGGCATCAGCTTGATGTATTCGCTGAGCTGGATGGGAACATCTAAATCCAGACCGCCTTGGAGCATTGCTTCCAGCTTGGGAGTATCATGGTCACAGATGGCGGCAGCCGTTTCCGGGAGGGTCTCCCAGCGGCCAATATATGCAATTTGGTACATAAGGCACCTGCTTTCTCTATCCTACAATAGTAGTTTCCTTTATAGACAGATTGTCGTAATCCATGGCGATCAGTTTCCCGGCGGCCTCCGGGGTACACATGAACCAAGTGCTCTCGCCCCAGGCGTCCATCCTTGTGACGGTGAAGAAATCGGTTCCGGCGGGAGTCGGATTTCTTGCGTCAAGATAGTGGTCGGAGTAGAGGTACACCAGATCCACCTCCCGCTCCGGTAGCCACTTGGCCCGGCGCGCACGGGGCTTTCCGTTTTTCAGAGTCTTTTCTCTGGGGTTCTCAAACCACGCCAGTTCCTTGAGCTTCAGGCCTGTGAAGGCATCCATCAGCCGCTGGGCGATCTCCCGGTGGGTAAATACCCCGCAGTCCCAGGAGCCCATCAGCCATGTCTGTATAAAGTCGCCCACCTTGCTGCCGGGGGCAGGAGGTCCATAGACGCTCTCATCCGCCCACATGACTTCCATCTTTTCGCACTGATCCGGTCGGGGGCAGGATTGCTTGTTGCCATAGCGATACATGATATTCACATAGCCGAAGTTCTTGCCGGTTCGGTCATGGCCGACGACTTCTATTTTATAAGCAGTGATTGACATTGCAGTTCCACCTCCTGAGCCAGTACAAATCCGCACAGCCCAAGGGAAGAGTCGATGACAAATACCCGGATGTGCTCCCGTTCCATGCGCTTCCGCAGTTCCTCGATACTGCAGCAGGCGGGAAAGCCGTAAGAGATGGTCCTGCCCAGCAGGTCTTTGTACTGTTCAAAAAAACCGTCCACGGTGATCTCGTCCATGCCGAAGAGGATGTTGTCCTGGACCACATTTTCAAACCAGTGGGCCAGCAGGCCGGTGAAGCGAACGGATACTTTCTCTCCGGCCTCGGTCCGGGTATCCATGTGCAGGGTATGGGCTTCAAAATCAGCGCAGCAGCGCAGGACTCTGTTGTCGTGCAGATTGTCAAAAGATTGAATTACCATACTCATGCCAACTCTGCGTCCAGTATCTGGACTTGTTTTCCTTCCTCGTTCACATAGTAAAGGGCGATATAGTCGATGCCGTCCCGCTTGGCCTGCTCCCACGGCATCCGTTCACCGTTGATCAGTTCCACGGTATCCGCCTCATCCGGTTCAAAGTTCTCTTTTTCGTCCTCATAGTCAATGCTGTACCCCAGCTCCAGCACCAACTTGGAGGCGGGGATCTCATACCGCTTGAGGGGGCGGTGCTCCAGCTCGGATGGATCATGTTCATCGCAGAACATATTGTCGTAGCCATGCCGTCCACCGTCAAAGATGACGAACTCCTCGCCGCTCTCCGGGTCACGGGCTGTCACCAGTCCGGGGGCCTCGTCGCTATCTATGATATAGGATTGGGGTTCTCCTTTCACCGTGAGCAGATCTCCGTAATACCAAACCTCCAGCAGTTCATTGCCGGTGGTGGAACAAAGTATCACGGTGGGCAAACGCTTCTCCGCCCATTCTTTCACATGGCCGATGAGCCAGGTGGGATATTTCTCAGTCATCATAGTCTTTCTCCTCCTATTTCAACTTCAGCACAAATCCCCAGATACTCACCACAATCAGGAGGACACCCAGCAGAAAGAAAACCACACGCCGGTATCCTCTGCTGTGTCGATGAGCATCCCGCGTACCAGTGGGGTCGCAGAGCCAGTTCCAGTTGCGGATCGCCCCAATTAAAATCACGGCCCCGATGAGCACCGAGGCAATGTACCAATGCTCTTGCAAAAATGCTGTGATCTGTTCACTGTTCATTTACAGATACCCCCCTTTTTTTACATCATCGGGAGTTTCCTTTCGGATGATTTCCTCCCGCTCTTTTAAATCCAGCTCCAGAGCTTTTTCCTCCTCCAGATATTCCTCGCAGTCCCGAACCAGCTTTTGAGCGGCTGGGGCATCCGGGGCCAGGGCCAGCCAGCATTTTGCGTATTCATAGGCGGTGGCTGCGGAGCGGTATGCCATCAGGCAAGAATAGCCCATCCGGGAGTTCCAGTAAGGGTCGTTCTCTCCCTGGGTGCGGACGGACTCCAGCAGATCAATGGCGTGTCGGATGAGATCCCCGTCCACTTCACCGTCGGTCCCATGCACTCCATGATCTCCCAGAACCGCCAGATTGCTGTAAGCCCGACTCAGCTTGACGGTCAGCAAATAGCCCCGCTCCTGTTCCGGGATAGCTTCGATGGCCTGGATGCACTGGGAATACTCGTCCTTGCTATTCCACTGTTCGAGTTGCTCCAGCAGCTCTATTTCTTCTGTCCGATTCATCGTTTCACCGCCTTTTCTGTGTTATCCCTTGCCTTTTTTGAAGTGTCCACTGCCTCGCCAGGTGTTGACCACACAGGTGAAGATCTGACCACAGTGCTTGCACCGAATCATGTGAGCCATAATTTCGTCTGCCCATCCATCCTCAGTCTTTACCTCCTCCAGCGGGCAGGTGGACTCCTCTGCCATCAGTTCAAATTGGCCTTGTCCCACCAACTGCTGAATATAAGCAATACAGGCCAGGTAGTCCTTGGGCGCATCAAATTTTCTCCATGTTTGAATGTTTCGGCAGTGCTCGCACATAGTGGACGCCTCCTTACGCAAATACCTGCTGGTATTTCTCTTTTCATACCGTGCGACTTTTTTAGGTCTGCTGGTGCTGCATGGACACGATATGGCAGTCCGGGCAGAATTCCACATAGAGCGTGCCCTCCGCACAGTCAAACACCGTATCCCACTGGATCTGGGCCAGATATTTCATAGGTTTCCCGCAGTGGGGGCAGGTCGTATATTCCGCGTCCTGTACCCAGTTGGCAAAGCCACCCACCGTGTTCACATCCTGGCAGGCCGCACCGTAAAACAGGGGCACGGGCGCTTCGCCCAGCACAAAGGGATTTTCCGTGAGGGCCTTGTAGTCCTCGGGACTGACATAGCAATCCGTCTTCTCCGCGCCGTCAAATAGCTCAGAGGGAAAGACCTCCACGCCGCCATCCAGGGTAAACCGGTTGAAGGCGGGGCCTTTGAGGAATCCCACGCAGCTGGGGCAGCAGGTGGCAGTCAGAATACCATCCAACCCCAGAAATTTCAGCCGCTCATCCCGGCCATCCAGCACCAGCATGTCCACCATGCGTCCGCCACAGTGGGGACAGGTATCTTCCCGTTCTCGGCCAATGCAGACGGGAGATTTCTCGCCAGTGGTTCCCTTGACCATAGGATAGCAGGTGTCGAAGTTGAGTTGGATTTTCTGGCCCTCCTTGTCGAAGGTCCAGCCTCCGATCTGCGCATAGCTGGATGGGTCTACATAGAGGCCCTTGCGCCAGGGCCGGGGATTTCGCTCCAGCTCCAGCAGAGTCTCCATTGCCTTGTCATCTCCTTGCATAGCAAGGCAACTCATCAGGTTGGAGGCCGCGCTGGAATTTTCCGCGGACAACAGCGCATGAATCAGACCATCTCGCACATCGGCGGGAGCGTGATAATAGATCTCACAGGGCCAAAACACCTCTGCGGCCAGTGCCACTCGCTGAATCTCCGGGGTGATGGCATCATGGTAGCCAAGCAGCTGCCAAAAGTCGGCGAACTCTGGGTCCTCCATATCAGCCAGCCTCTGGATGTTCTGTATCAAGTTTCTTTGTTTTTCGACAATTTGTTCCGGCATCCAGGCCAGAGCAGCTTGCCGTTCTTGCTCGCACTTACATTTCCAACACAATCCCTCATAACCCAATGGGGTTCCACAGCTGGGGCAGGTATATTTCAGACTCATGTTCTCATACTCCTTTCAGGCAATAAAAAAGCCCCACGCCGCACTGTCATAAAGACAGGCTGACGCAGGACATGAAGAAGCCGCGTTGAAGGAGCCGCATCCACCAGCGGATGTAGTTTCTTCAACAACCAAAATATTTTTTTCGTATCTTAAAGCAGCAAATTGCTGTCCAATATATTTGTTCATAGCGGCACCATTTGTTCTGAGCGTAGTTTTATATCTTATTATATCACAGCACCCCTTCAATGAAAATATTTTGTTGGAAATGCTAATGAAAAATTTTTGTGAATTTGTTAAGGCGCAGGGGCTGTTATCTCCATAGTGTCTGGATGGATCAGAGTGATTACTTTTCCCTGATGCAAGGCATAGTTGACTGTCTGTGCTGTACCTGAGCGCAGCTTTTTCTGATTATCAAACACACCGATAAGGTACTCTGCATGATCGACCATATAATAATTTCTTTTTTTATAACTGGAAACATCCGCAGAATGTGAAATAACAATAGAATCGTTTGCGTTTTGGATCAGCTTTTTCAATCTATGTCTACTCTGATCCGGCCATTTAGAGTCATAGCCGATGAAGGGAATTACAACGATAATTTTAATATCCTCGTATCCTGTTTGTGCTCTCAATGTTAGAAGCTGTTCTCCAGCCCACATATCCACACCAAGAGCACCGCCGACAAAAAAAGTACGGACAAATTTCTCGTCATGGAGTATGCGAAACTGCTCCAGGAGACATTCTTTCAGCTTTTGGCATAGAGGATCTTCCTCATTATATCCAAAGCAAAATCTTGTTGGTCTGTGGCCGGTAATGGCACAGGCATACTGATTCATACAAATCACCCTTGATAACTGCCTTGATTACGCATATAAAGCAAAAATAACGCAAATAATAATGCGTATAAAGATTATATTACAAAATTATAACACAATACATACGAAGTATCAAGAATTGCTTTCTGCTATGCTAAAAGAGCAGAGAGGTGAGCGTATGGACGAAGAATTTATCCGCAATCGGATCACAGAATTGCGATTGAAAAAAGGTGTTTCAGAATATCAGATGAGCATGGAGTTAGGGCAGAACAGAAGCTATATTCAGGCGATTTCCTCTGGGCGTTCTATGCCGTCTATGAAGCAGTTCCTCAACATCTGTGAGTATTTTGAAATCACGCCGCTTCAATTTTTTGATGCACAGGAAAATAACCCTCAGCTTATCAAGAAGGCTTTGGACGGAATGAGAAAGATGTCAGATGACGATTTGATTATGCTGATTGGTTTTATAAGTCGCTTAAACACAGAAAACTAACGATAGGAGGCAGTAAGCGTCCCGTCGTTAGTTTTTCATTTTATGCGCAGCATATTGTGGCAAGCAATGCTTGTGGCTATCCATTTCGCCACAAACTGCTTGTTGAGGGCAGTGCCCCCAAGCCCCTTTGAACACAGAATTTCATTCTGTGGCTGCGCGTTCTACGAACGCTTTTGACCAGGACCAGCTTATCGCTGGCCGTGGTCTTTTTCTTTTTCAACATCCTGTTCTACCTCCATTTTCAGCA
>OJNP01001349.1_pt1 | contig 12579 bp, 9 predicted proteins | sample 1597921 | NCBI WGS metagenome assembly OJNP01 (sample SAMN01915213, study PRJEB22387) | human gut metagenome | isolation source: stool | host: Homo sapiens | place: USA | reverse complement strand
TCAACGAATACGGACTCGGACAGACGATCTTCATTCTCTCGCACAACGAGGACATGCTCTATCAGCTCATAAGCAGCGGTCTGCAGCGCCTCAGCGAGTATATGTCGATCTACACGACGGAGGATTTCCGGGGAATGAAGGTCGTCTCATCGCCGTCGGTTTCGGTGGGCGTTGCGCTAAAGAGCGATCTTCTGGAATTGCAGATCCACTCGGATGAGATGTCGCGCGAGGAGCTGGCATATCTTCTGACCCGGTACGACCGGAAAAAGAAATACGTCCGTCTGAAAAATGGAGATTTTCTTGATGTGCGCGAGGATGGTCTGGGACTGCTCGCGGAGATCAGCGAGGATCTCCGCCTGACAGAATCCGGACTGAAAAAAGGTCATGTGAATGTACCAAAATACCGCGCGATGTATCTGGATGCGGCATTAAAGAGCAACCAGGAACTTTCCGTGGAGAAAAACCGCGAGTTCAAGGGCATGGTCCGCAATATGAAGACGATTGAGGACAGTGATTATGAGGTGCCGGATTCGCTCCGCAGCATTATGCGCGGCTACCAGAAGAGCGGTTTTCTGTGGTTAAAGACGCTGCGCGAGAACGGATTCGGTGGAATCCTTGCGGACGATATGGGATTGGGCAAGACTCTGCAGGTTATCAGCCTGCTCTTGTCGGAGCAGGAGAGTGCTAAGGCAGGAGAGCGGGAGTGGCACCGTTCCCTCATCGTATGTCCGGCGTCGCTCGTCTACAACTGGCAGAAAGAGATCAGCCGTTTTGCTCCGCAGATCAAGACGACGCTTGTGACCGGACTCGCCGCAGAGCGTCAGAGGATTGTCAGACACACAAAGGAAGGGGAGGTGCTGATTACGTCCTATGATCTGCTAAAACGCGACGTGGAGCTGTACCGCGATATGGTGTTTGCGATCCAGGTGATCGACGAGGCGCAGTATATCAAGAACCCTGGAACCCAGGCGGCAAAAGGCGTCAAGCAGATTACTGCGGGTTTCAAGCTGGCGCTGACCGGAACGCCGATCGAGAACCGGCTGAGCGAACTATGGAGCATTTTTGATTATCTGATGCCGGGATTTTTATATACTTATCAGCGGTTCCGGGAGGAGATCGAGATCCCGATCGTGGTAAACGGGGATGAAAACCGTATGCAGCGCCTACAGCGCATGATCCGGCCGTTTATCCTGCGCCGTCTGAAGGGGGAAGTGCTGCGGGATCTTCCGGCGAAGCTGGAGGAGAATGTCTTCGCGAAGCTCGAAGGAGAGCAGCTTGCGCTCTATGATGCCCATGTGCAGCGCATGAAGGAGAGCCTGGAGGGCAAATCCGAGAAGGAATTCCGTTCCGAGAAGATTCAGATTCTGGCGGAGCTGACGAGACTGCGGCAGATCTGCTGTGACCCGGGACTTCTGTTTGAGGGCTATAAGGGAGAATCCGCGAAGGCGCAGATGTGCATGGAACTGATCGAGAATGCGGTTGGCGCCGGGCACAAGGTGTTATTGTTCTCGCAGTTTACGTCCATGCTGGATCGTCTGGCGGCAGGGCTTAAGAAGGCCGGGATTGACTACTATATGCTGACCGGTTCTGTCGGCAAGGAAAAGCGCATGCAGATGGTGGAGAGCTTTAACGAGGACGACGTGCCGGTATTCTGTATTTCCTTAAAGGCAGGAGGAACCGGGCTGAACCTGACGGCTGCGGATATTGTGATCCACTATGATCCGTGGTGGAACGTGGCGGTGCAGAACCAGGCAACGGACCGCGCCCACCGCATCGGGCAGAAGCATGTTGTGACGGTCTACAAGCTGGTATCCGAGGGAACGATCGAGGAGAAGATCATTGCGATACAGGAGCGCAAAAAGGAATTGGCAAAGCAGGTGCTCGAGGGGGAGGGAATGGACTCTGTTTCCTTTACCAAGGAGGAAATTCTCGAGCTTCTGGGATAAAAAGGTTGTTTTTTCGACAAATCAGTTGACAAAAAATGTGGGCTGCTATATAGTAAGGAAACAGCATTATTGGTGAATGCAGATTCCGTGAGGGAGTAGTTCGCGCAGCGCGTGATTTGTCAACAGACCGGTCGGACAGCCTGACCTGGCAAATCTTAAAGAATGAGACTCATGTATATCTTTGGCTTCACATCGCAGACGGAGACGGAAGCGGTGCGCAGAGGATATACATCAGTCTCTTTTTTATGTAATTAGGAAACGTTATTCCTATTACATAAAAAAGTTCCCCGGGGATCGCACTGCGGCGGAAAATGCATCCGGGCTGAATGTGTATGTGCGCCCTGTGGCAGGGGCAGAATAAAATGTGGAGGTTGGTATGGCTATTTTTATTGAATTGCTGCTCATTGGAGTGGGCCTTTCGATGGACGCGTTTGCAGTGTCGATCTGTAAAGGTCTTGCGATGCGCAGGGTAAACAAGAAGCAGGCGTTTGTGATCGGTCTGTTTTTTGGAGGATTTCAGGCGCTGATGCCGTTTATCGGCTGGGCGCTCGGCACACAGTTTGAGAGCTACATTACCAGTATTGATCACTGGATTGCTTTTGTGCTGCTGGTATTCATCGGCGGCAAGATGATTGCCGAGGCGGTGCGTCCGGAGGATGAGAATGTGGAGATCGACAAGCTGGATCCGCCACTCGACTTAAAAGAGATGCTTGTGCTGGCGGTGGCGACCAGTATCGATGCACTTGCGGTCGGAATTACATTCGCATTTTTGAATTACCCGATCGGGGAGGCAGTCATGATCATCGGTCTTACCACGTTTTGTATTTCCATCGGCGGCGTCTATGTTGGCAATTTTTTCGGAAACCGCTATAAGAAAAAGGCAGAACTTGCTGGAGGTATTATCCTGGTGCTGATCGGCGTGAAGATTCTGCTGGAGCATCTCGGATTTGTGGGATAGGTGCCGGATTACCGGAAGCCGAGATAACTTTGAGAAAATAATTACAGTAGAGAAAACAGAGAGGAATGGAGATTATTATGACAGAAATGCTTTGGGCAGCTGTGCTGCTTGTTGTTGGATTTGTGCTTCTGATTAAGGGAGCAGATTTTTTTGTGGAGGGAAGCTCTTCCGTGGCAAAAATGCTGAAAGTGCCTTCGATTATTATAGGACTTACGATCGTGGCGATGGGAACAAGCCTTCCGGAATGTGCGGTCAGTATTACGGCATCGGTAACGAACAATAATGCACTTGCAGTCAGCAATGCTATTGGCTCTAATATTTTTAATCTGATGGTGGTCTGTGGATTCTGTGCCCTTTTTAATCCGCTCTATGTGGAAAAGAGTACGTTAAAAAAAGAGTTTCCGTTTTCTGTGATCTGTGCAGTCCTGCTTTTGATCTGCGGATATCTGGGAATGCAGCTTGGCAGGGCAGACGGAATCATCCTTCTTATTGTATTTGTCGCTTTTCTGGTCTGGATGGTGCGCTCGGCACTGAAAGCGCGTGCTGCTGCCGGAGATGATGAGTATGAAGTATTGCCGGTGTGGAAATGCATCGTGTTTATCGTCGGCGGTATTGTGGCGATCAAGTTCGGTGGGGATTTTGTTGTAAACGGTGCATCCACGGTTGCTGCGAAGCTGGGACTCAGCCAGAATCTGATCGGACTTACGATTGTTGCCTGTGGAACCAGCCTGCCAGAACTTGTGACCTCGGTGGTTGCAGCGCGCAAAAATGAACTGGATATGGCGCTCGGTAATGTGATCGGCTCCAATATTTTCAATATTCTGTTTGTGCTCGGTATCGCAGCAACGATCAGTCCGATCACATTTATCATGGAAAATGTGATCGATATTGTGATTCTGGTTGTGATGAGCGTACTGGTGTGGGCGTTCGCCTGGACGAAGAAGAAGCTGGACCGCTTCGAGGGCATTGTGATGCTGGCGCTCTATGCGGTCTATCTTGTGTATATCTGCATGCGGTAGCATGAAAAGATTTTGAAGAAAAAGATTTTTCCTGTTTTTTCGATTGCTGTAAAGGAAAATTGGCGTTATACTGGGGAAAAGAAAACGACAGGGAGGAAAACTTCATGGAATTTTTTGATAAGTTAAGCGAGTCACTGGTAAGTGCGGGGAAGGATGTCAGCCAGAAGGCGAAGGATGTATCCGAGATTGCAAAGTTAAAGCTGGATATCAAGTCCAAGGAGGACTATGTGCAGAAGCAGTATGAGGAGCTGGGACGCTCTTATTATGAGAAGCACAAGGATGAGGAAGAATGTGAAGAAGCAGAGCAGTTTTTCCTGATCAGGGAAGCTGTGGAGGAGATCGAGCGCATGAAAGCCGAGGTTCTGCGGATCCAGGGTTCTGCAGAATGTCCGAAGTGCGGTGCGAAGATGCCGGAAGGTGCTGTATATTGCAGCAACTGTGGTACGAAGATGGATGATATGTATGAGGAAGAGTAGCAGATACGCGGCATACCTTCCGTTTGTGCTGGTGGCGGTGATCGGACTGGTCTACCACGTCGGGATGAAGCCGATGGCGGGGGACGACATTTTTTTCCGGGATGCCACAAAAGACACGACGCTGTGGGCGTATCTGACGCAGCGCTATCTGACCTGGACGTCGCGCGTGGTGTCGGAGTGTGTACTGGTCAATGTCATACAGTGCCCGGTTTTGTGGAGAATTATTGATTTTCTGCTGTTTGCGACGCTGCCTCTTCTGCTGTCCGGGCTTTTCGGCGGCGGGAAGACGATGAACTGGTGCGCGGCAGCGGCGGTTCTGATTTTTCCGTTTCATGATATGGGTACGGCGGGATGGATTACGACAACAGTTACACATTTCTGGCCGTTCTGGGGATTTTTTTATGTGGCGTGGGTGATAAGGAAGCTTGCGCTTGCGGAGAAAATCCACCCGGCTGCGGCAGTGTTCGCGGTTCCTGTCGCGGTTGTGACAGGCAGCCATGAACAGTATGCTGTGATTATGACGCTGCTGCTCGTGCTTAGCGGTGTGTATCTGTGGAAAACGCACAGAAGGCCGGGAAATGCAGTGATTTTTGGGATTCTTGCGGTGATCGATGTGGTTTCACTGCTTGTAATTGCACTCTGTCCGGGCAATGCCGGACGCAATGCGGTCAGTATTGCGGATCTTCCGGTTTACGCGACGTTTGGATTCGGACAGAAGCTGTATCTGGGACTTTTGAGTATTGAGCGCGTGTTTATCGCCAATGCGGACATTGTATTTTTTCTGGTGGTGCTGATCTGGACATGGCTTGTCTGGGAGAAGACAAAAGATTACCGCAGGACGTTTCTCTCGGCGCTTCCGCTGCTCATTCTGTTCGGGCAGACAGTGTTAAGAACTGCATATCCGGGGCTCTCGGGGCTGTTCGTGATGCCGGGGGAGATTCTGGAGTGGAGCTGGAGCGATCTGTCGACGTGGATTCCCATGGTGTATCTGGCAGTGACGGTGGCGGCGATGGTCTATGCGCTGTACCAGCTGTTCGGCGACGATCTGTTTACCTTCATCAGCGTGCTGCTTTTGGTGGGGTGCGGCTTTGGTGCTGGGATGGTGCTGGGCTTTATGGCGACGATCTACGTCTCGGGAGAGCGCGTGTATGCGCCGCTGTACGGGATTCTTCTGGCGGTTACACTGTTTGGCATCTGCCGGCAGCGCAGCGTGTGGAAGGAGCCGGCGGCTGTGGCGGTATCTGGACGGAAAGCAGAGCCGGCGGCGGATGCGGGCGTGACTGCGCCGGATTCCAAAGCGTCAGTGCCGTCTGCAGTGTTCCTGACAGCGTTGACAGTTGTCTGTTGTGCGGTGAACGTATTGTTTATCGTTTTGTCATTGTAAGACCGGAAGTATAAAAGATAGAATATGAGTTCCATACAGGGAGCAGATTCTGCAGGGCAGAATCTGCTCCCTGTTTTTTGACACACAGTCAGAGAGAGGATATAATCATTATTAAAAATAAATCCAGTTAAAGGTGAAATGAAGGTTATTGAAGGTATAGGGGTAAACGGAGAGATGGAGTTGAATAAGGAAAAGAAAAATATAATTGGCATTACACAAAGCGGTCTTATATTGGTATTGGTAGTTCTTATTGTCTTTATGATGGTACAGATCAACAGGTTACAGGGGACTGCACGGGTAATAAATTATGCAGGTCTGGTACGTGGAGCCACACAGCGTGAAGTGAAGTTAGAAATTACAGGAAACCAGAATGAAGAATTAGTTCAATATCTGGATGATATTCTGAGCGGATTAAGATATCAGGATGGACATTATGATCTGATAAAGCTTCATGATAAAGAATATCAGGATAAATTACAGGTTCAGAGTGACTACTGGGAAAAATTAAAAATAGAAATTGAAGCGGTGAGAAGCAGAGGATATGAAAATACAGATATTGTAAATATGAGTGAAACTTATTTTAAGATGGCAGATGAAACGGTATCTGCAGCGGAAAATTATTCAGAAAAGATTGCGAGAAAGATTTGTACCATAGAGATTTTGTCAGCACTTGATATGTTGTGCCTGGTAATATTGGTTATTATGCAGACGCTGATGGCAATGAAGATGGCAGTGCAAAACAAGCTGTTAGAACAGAGGGCATATACAGACAGCCATACAGGATTACCCAATAAAAGTGCATGTGAGAAAATACTTAATAATAAAGAGATCATTGATGAACCGACAGCATGCATAATGTTTGATCTGAATAATTTGAAAACGGTGAATGACACAATGGGACATTCGGCAGGAGACCAGCTAATAATGAATTTTGCCCGGCTTTTACGCAGTGTGATTCCGGAAGAAGATTTTGTTGGAAGGTATGGCGGGGATGAATTCATGGCAGTTATATATCATACCAGTAAAGCGGAGGTTGAGGATATTTTAAAATACTTACGCAGGGAAAAAGATAGATTAAATGGCAATGAAAATCCTATGTCAATCGATTATGCATGCGGATGGGCGTTATCCGAAGACTATAAGGAGTGTACAATGCAGATATTATTGGATAAGGCCGATTCTTATATGTATGATAATAAACAATTATGCAAGCAGCATACCCTTTAGGTATTTTATGGAGCGTCGGCAGGCTGATCGGAATTGCGTTGGAGCAGCTTGAAAAGTGAAATGTTTTCCCATGTTTTTATTTGACAAAAGAATGCGGCAGTGATATATATAACATATTCTGTTATATATATCACTGCCGCGCTTTTGTTGTGCCGGAAAAATATTGCTCATCATGCCAAAGAAGCGCAGAAATACAGGCAGAAAGTACAGGAGGAGACCGATGCTTACCATCATGGAGCGGAAGACGGGCGAGTCCGCGCGGGATTACGTGACGCGGGTGCTCATAGACAATATCGTAAATGTGCATTTGGAACCGGGGGAAAAACTGCTGGAAAATGATCTGAGCGGGCAGCTCGGGGTGAGCCGCACGCCGTACCGGGAGGCGGTACTTGCGCTTGCGGAGCGGCAGCTCGTGCATATAAGCCCGAAGAAAGGCACCTATGTGTCGCACATTGATTTGAAACTGGTCGAGGAGGTGCGGCATCTGCGCAGCATTGTGGAGACCGAGCTGGCAGTCATGGCATGTGACCTTCTGACGGAGGAGGATCTGGATGTGCTGCGCGAGAATATTGCCATATGGAAAATGTACATGGAGCGGAAGCAGACGGATAAGATTCTGCAATATGACAAGGAATTTCACCGGCACTTTTATGAAATGTGCGACCGGAACTACTGGTATACGCTGCTGGAGAGCCTTTCGCCGCATTTTGACCGCACGACGGTGCTAAGCTTCCGCTGCCGCCCGGTCAACGGCATTGTATCTGACCACGAGGAGCTGGTGGATGCGATTGCGGCGAGGGCCCGGGGGCGGGCGGCGGAGACCGCCAGACGGCATATGCTCCGCTACACCGAGAACATCGACACGATCCGGCAGGCATTTCCGGAATATTTTGCATAGGAAAGGAGACAGAGGGTTATGGAACTGGCAATCATTACGGCAAAACAGGTCGTGATACTGTACTGTCTGATCCTGGCCGGGTTTGCGGGGGTAAAGAGCGGTGTGATAAAGCAGGAGGCAAAAAAGGCGTTTTCCAATCTGCTGCTCTACCTGGCGGTGCCGGCGATGGTCATTCATTCCTATATCTCAAAGGCGGACCGCTCCGTGCTTGCCAGACTGCCGCAGACGTTTGCGCTCAGTGTGCTGGCGATTCTGGCCGGACTTGCGATTACGATGTTATGTACCTGCCGGATGAAAGGGAAGGAGCGTCCGATCCTGCGGTTTGCCTGCATATTTTCCAATGCGGCATATATGGGGTTCCCGTTGATTGAGGCGCTGTTCGGCGCGGAGGGACTGATCTATGCGAGCGTGTACGTGACGGTGTTCAACATTCTGCTATGGACGGTGGGATTTGGCATGATTACAGGAACGGTGAAACCGAAAGAGGTCGTCCGCACAGTCTGCACAAATCCGGTGCTGATTGCCGTGGTGATCGGACTGGTGATCTACCTGTGCCAGATTCCGGTGCCGGAGGTGATTGAACAGCCGCTCGCGTTGATCGGAAATATGAATACGCCGCTCTCCATGATTATCACCGGAATGATGATCGCCGGAAGCAATCTGGCGCAGATGCTTTGCGACCGGCGCATTTTATCGGTGGTCGGAATCCGCATGCTGCTGATCCCTGCTGTGTGCTTCGCGCTGTTTTTTGCATGCGGTTTTTCCGGGATGGCTGCAGGTGTGGTGCTGCTGTTGGAGGCATGCCCGAGCGCGGCGATCACCTCCGTCTTTGCGGTGCAGTATTCGTATGATGAAGAATTTGCGGCGGGCAGTGTGGTCATTACCACCCTGCTCAGCATTGTGATCCTGCCGGTATGCGCCATGCTTCTGCCGGGAATGTAGAAAACTGCGGGAAGAAGCCATATGGAAGCTACATAGCGGGAAGAAGCCATATGGCGGAAGAACCCGGAGATGGCATGGGAAGCAGGCAGGATAAGAAAAAGGAGAGAGTCACATGGAAATCAGATGTGTGTATACAGAAGGAAATCAGAATGTCATTCAGGAGGCGGTGGATCGTCTGCCCTCGGCGGGAGGCACGGTAATCGTGCCGCGCGGCAATTGGAAAAGCGGTGCAATTCATCTGAAAAGCAATGTGAAACTGTATCTGGAAGAGGGATGCGTGATTCATTTCAGTTCCTGCATGGAGGATTACCTTCCGCCGGTATTTACACGCTGGGAAGGCGTGGAATGTTACAATTATTCGCCGCTTATCTACGCGGCAGACTGTGAGAATGTTACAATCTGCGGCACCGGTGTGTTAGACGGTGCGGGAAGCGCGTGGTGGCACTGGAAAAAGCTCCAGCAGAATGCGGCGGATCGCCTGATCCGGGCGGAAAGTCAGGGGATTGTGGTAGAAGAGCGCGTATTTGCGACCAGGGAGGATGCGCTCCGTCCCTCGTTCATCCAGTTCATAAATTGTAAGCACGTAACGTTGGAAGATTTTACGATCGAGGACGGACCGCAGTGGACGATCCACCCGGTGTATTGTGAGGATGTTGTGGTGCGTGGGGTGACAGTGAACACCAAGGGACCGAATACCGATGGCTGCAATCCTGACTCGTGCAGGAAGGTACTCATTGAGGACTGTACCTTTGACACCGGCGATGACTGCATTGCCATCAATTCCGGGATGAACGAGGACGGATGGCGAGTGGGACGTCCCTGCGAACAGATTGAGGTGAAAAATTGCCGCTTTATAGGCGGGCACGCGGCAGTGGCAATCGGAAGCGGAATGTCCGGCGGCATTTGTGACATCCGGATCCATGACTGCGTGGTCAGAGGGACCGAGCGCGGCATCCGCATCAAATCCATGCGCGGGCGCGGTGGCTATGTAAAGCGGATCAATGTGGAACGGATGCAGATGGATGAGATAGAAAAGGAAGCGATCGAAGTGAGCATGAATTATGGTTCCAGCACGGCGGTGCCGGTGTCGCAGAAGGCGCCGGAATTTTCGGAGATCCGTTTTGCCCATATAAGGGGAAACCATGCAGCCGTCGGTGTCTCGCTCTGCGGACTGCCGGAAAGTCCGCTGCGAAAACTTACCCTGGAAGACGTATCGATCGCTGCAGAAGACCCGCTGCGGGAGGAGTATGTGGAAAAGTAAAATACTTTTTCTCGGGGCTCCTGTGCTTACGAACGCTTGACTTTCCGCAGGTTTGGTGCTAATCTTAGAAAAGTCGATACACACAAACACGAGGAAGAAGAGAGTACATCTGCAGATACTTTACAGAGAGATTTCCAGCTGCGCGATCGCAGCTTGCTGCGAGGAAATGAGGAAGGGCGGATGGAAGATGGCTTTGGAGTGGCAGGACTGAACACTGGACGTTACTAAGGACAGCGATAAGTTCTGACGGGACCGCCTGTTACAGCGGGGGATATTCGTTGCGATATCCGCAGAGGCACAGAGTGCAGATTCTGTGTGAATAGAAGTGGTACCACGGGAGTTATCCCGTCTTCTGGTGGCTGATACAGCCCCGAAGACGGGATTTTTTGTTTTATTAGGAAGGAGCAGACAAAATGAGTGACAAGGGAAAATTTTACATGACGACCGCGATTGCCTACACATCCGGCAAGCCGCATATCGGAAATACGTATGAGATCGTGCTCGCAGATGCGATCGCGCGTTATAAGAGACTGGAGGGCTACGATGTTTATTTCCAGACCGGAACAGATGAGCATGGCCAGAAGATTCAGGAGAAGGCAGAAAAAGCAGGCATTACGCCAAAAGAGTATGTAGATAACGTGGCAGGTGAAGTAAAGCGCATCTGGGATCTGATGAACACGTCCTACGATAACTTTGTCCGCACGACCGATGCAGACCATGAGAAACAGGTGCAGAAGATTTTTAAAAAGCTGTACGATCAGGGAGACATCTACAAGGGATCTTACGAGGGACTTTACTGTACGCCGTGTGAGTCCTTCTGGACAGAGTCCCAGCTGGTGGACGGCAAGTGCCCGGACTGCGGGAGAGAGGTAAAGCCGGCGAAGGAGGAGGCATACTTCTTCAAGATGAGCAAATATGCGGATCGTCTGATCGAGCATATCAACACCCATCCGGAGTTCATTCAGCCGGTATCCAGAAAAAATGAGATGATGAACAATTTCCTGCTTCCGGGATTGCAGGATCTGTGTGTTTCCAGAACGTCATTTTCCTGGGGAATTCCGGTGGACTTTGACCCGAAGCATGTGGTTTATGTATGGCTGGACGCGCTGACCAACTATATCACGAAGATCGGTTATGATGCGGACGGCAATTCTTCCGATTTATTTAAAAAGAACTGGCCGGCAGATCTGCATCTGATCGGCAAGGACATCATCCGTTTCCATACGATCTACTGGCCGATTTTCCTGATGGCGCTGGATCTCCCGCTGCCGAAGCAGGTATTCGGACATCCGTGGCTCTTACAGGGCGGAGACAAGATGAGCAAATCCAAGGGAAATGTGATCTATGCGGACGATATGGTGGATCTGTTCGGCGTGGATGCAACCCGTTACTTTGTACTGCATGAGATGCCATTTGAGAACGACGGTGTGATTACCTGGGAACTGGTGGTGGAGCGCTTTAATTCCGATCTTGCCAACATCCTTGGAAATCTCGTCAACCGTACGGTTTCCATGAGCAACAAGTATTTTAGCGGTGTGGTAAGAAGCACAGGCGTGACAGAGGAAGTGGACGAAGACTTAAAGGCGGTTGTGACCGGAGCCAGAGACAGAGTGGCACAGAAGATGAAGAATCTGCGTGTGGCAGATGCCATTTCTGAGGTATTCGGCGTGTTCCGCCGCTGCAATAAATATATCGATGAGACGGCACCGTGGGTACTTGCGAAGGACGAGGCAAAATCCGACCGTCTGGCAGAGGTGCTTTATAATCTGGCAGAGTCGATTACGGTGGGCGCATCCCTGCTGTACAGCTTCCTGCCGGAGACCGCAGAGAAGATTGTGGCACAGCTTCATACACAACTCCGCGGTTTTGAGGAACTGAATCAGTTTGGTCTGTATGAGAACGGCACGAAAGTGACAGAGACGCCGGAGATCTTATTCGCACGTCTGGATGCAAAGGATGTGATGCCGAAGGTGGAGGCGATCCGCGAGGCACAGAAGAAGGAGTTTGAGGCGGAGCAGAAGGCGCTTGGCGAGGAGGCTCCTGCAGAAGAAAAAGCAGAAGACGTCATCGACATCGAGGCGAAGGAAGAAATCACCTATGATGATTTTACGAAGCTTCAGTTCCAGGTGGGAGAGATCATTTCCTGTGAGGCTGTGGAGAAGTCGAAGAAGCTTCTGTGCTCCCAGGTAAGAGTCGGCAGCGAGGTGAAGCAGATCGTTTCCGGTATCCGTAAATATTACACGCCGGAAGAGATGGTCGGTAAAAAAGTGATGGTACTGGTAAACTTAAAGCCTGCGAAGCTTGCGGGAGTTCTCTCAGAGGGCATGCTTTTATGCGCTGAGGATGCGGAAGGCAATCTGGCGCTGATGACGCCGGAGAAACCGATGCCGGCAGGTGCTGAAATATGTTAAAAGGAGACACCGGAGCAAAACGGACATGGTTTTATGAAAACGGTGCATTTGTGGCGG
>OJNP01001347.1_pt1 | contig 12593 bp, 5 predicted proteins | sample 1597921 | NCBI WGS metagenome assembly OJNP01 (sample SAMN01915213, study PRJEB22387) | human gut metagenome | isolation source: stool | host: Homo sapiens | place: USA | reverse complement strand
AAAAAGAATTTGATATAATCAATATAACATAATTAAATAAAAAGTTTTTATTAAAACATAAAGATGTTTCAAGCGTATTTTATTAGAAAACTAATGTTTGTGTATTGTCATTTTTATTTTAATTTTGGGGTTCAGGAAAAGAATGCAGGGAGGATTTTGGCAATGAACAGAATTTACCAAGTCATCTGGAACCGCGTGCGCAATTGTTATGTCGTCGTGTCGGAACTGGCCCGCCGGGATGGCAAAGGAACGCTGCGCCGCCGGAAAGCGGCTGCCGCCGTGGGGGCCGGCCTGCTGGCTTTTGGGGGGCCGTTTCCCCGGTGCTGGCGGCAGAGCCGGAGGCCGGGATCATTCAAAGGAATCAATATGTGGCTTTCAAGTACGCTTCGGGGGATCCCAGCGGAAACACCTGGGTCATCAATGGTGCCACGTACAATAAGGTCCAGGTGGATGGCGAGTGGTTCTGGATACGGGATGAGTATGTCGTCAGCGGCACGGAAGGCGGCACGTACAATCCTCTTTCCCGGACGGGCGAGCGCTATGACGTCAGTTATACCGGCAGCGGCACCCAGCCGGCGGACATCCTGGCCGCGGTCTCGTCCCTCGTTTCGGCCAGTGGCACCGCCACGAACGCCGGCGAGTCCTTGAACCGGATTTCCGCCTCTGCGTTCGAGGGGGTGAGTACCGGCGGCGGAACGGGCGTAGCCGGCGGCTGGGACTACATCATCTACGACCCCAGCTGGAATGGCCATGCCTACGCGTACGCCGACGGCTATGCCAACGTGCGCAATGCCGCCGCCGGAAATACGGGGCTTCCCCTGGGCTTTGTGACGACCGCCACGGCGGGATCCAAACTCGTCTGGAATGACACGCTCAGCCGGTATACCTACGACGGGACGACGGTCGATCCGTCGAATATCTATGTCGTCGGGGACAAGGTCGGTGTCTTCACCAACTATGAAGGAACGGAAGTCTACAAGGGGACGGTCTACGGCGCACACAACGAAATCCTGAAGACGGTCTACAAGGACGGGGCCTATTACAGCTACTGGGCGGCGCAGGTCACGGATTCCACGGCCACCATGAGCACCTACCGGGTCGCGGATTACAACAATGACCTGGATACGCTGGTGCAGAACGATACGGCCCTGTACCACAATGACATCCAGTCCGTCGACATGGCGGCCGACGGCACGGCAGAGGCGCCGACGGTGACGATTACGGCCATGCGCAACGGCGTTGACGCCGCCCAGGCCGTGGAGGGGGCTGTCACGGTGAGCGGCGGCGGCGGTACGGACGGCACGGATACCTACATCACCTTGTCGAACCAGACGGGCGGCGCCACGGTCACGCAGACCTTCCCGACCGGTTCCCGGGTCACGGCCGGTACATCCGATGCCCCTGAAGGGTCGCAGGAACTGAAGAGGCTGGTCATCAACGGCGTTTCCTATGACATCGGCAAAGCCGCAGACCCGCTGGTGTTCGGCGGGGACAATTCCGAGACCGCGACGCTTTCCAAGGGCCCGGGCGAACAGCTGGATATCCGGGGCGGGGCAGACGGCTCGGCCCTGACAGAGAACAACATCGGCGTCCAGGTCGCGGACGGGGTCTTGAACGTCCGGCTGGCCAAGGACGTGGATCTGACGTCCGACGGCTCCTTGACGGCCGGCAATACGACCGTTGATACGGCGGGGATCACCATTGTCAACACCAGTGACAACACGAAGAATGTCGTGCTCCAGGGGGATACGGTCTCCCTGGGCGGCAACCAGGTCCATCACGTGGCCGACGGTACGGACGGCACGGACGCGGTCAACCTGTCCCAGCTCCAGGCGGTGGAGGCGAAGGGCCTGAATTTCCAGGGCAACAATACGGACACGACGGTCCATGTCGCCCAGGGCGGCACGCTCCAGATCCAGGGCACGGGAGGAAAAGAGGCGACGGCGTATTCGGGAGAAAATATCCGCGTCACGGCCAGTTCCGACGGTTCGCAGCTGAATATCGGCCTGGACAACAATCTCCGCGTGGACAGTGTGACGGCCGGCCAGGCCAGCGATGGCACGGTGACGGGCTATGCCGGCACCATATACATCGTCGGGCCGTCCAAGGACAGCACGCAATATGTGAAGACGGCCATTACGGCGGGGCAGGGTACGGACAGCGAGGCGGCCCTGGACGACAGCAGTATCGCCCGTCTGCGCTACCAGGCATCCGACGGGGACCGGCACACCCTGGCCACGCTGGAAGACGGCCTGTCCTTCACGGGCGATGCCGGCGCGACGGTCAACCGTGCCCTCAACAGCACCCTGGCCCTGACGGGCGGCGTGACGGATTCCTCGGCCCTGACAGACAAAAACAACATCGGCGTCGTGACCAATGCCGGCGGAACGGGCTTTGACATCAAGCTGGCCAAGGAGCTGACCGGCCTGACCTCTGTTTCCCTGGGGACCAACGTGGTCCTGGGAACCCAGCTGGCAGGCGATGCTTCGACGGAGACCGGCGATTACCTGAGAGGCCTGGACAACGTGACCTGGACGGTAGGCGCCTCCACGGAAACACCGGACCGGGCGGCCACGGAAGGACAGCTGCAGAGCGTGTCCGATGTGGCGGCGGCGAACCAGGCCGGCGTCGCGGAGAATAAGGCAGACATCGCCAAAGGGCTGAATTTCGCGACGAACACGAAGGAGGCCGACGGGACCACGGACAAGACGGTCCGGCGCCAGCTCGGCGACACGGTGTCCATCAAGGGACACGATGTCCAGACCGGCCATACCTATAAGACCGACAACCTGACGACGGCCCTGGACGAGGACGGCAATATCACAATCCTCATGGATACGCAGCTGACGGCCGACAAAGTCACGGTCGGTACGGGCTCCCGCGCCCTCACCCTCGACGGGACGGACGGCACCCTGAAAACGGGCAGTTCGACCCTGGACGGCAGCGGCCTGACCATCGCAGGCGGGCCTTCCGTCACGACTTCCGGAATCCTGGCCGGCAACCGGCAGATCCAGAACGTGGCCAGCGGCGCTACGGGCGTCGATACATCGAACCGGCCCGTATATAACGAGGATGACAACGCCGCCAACATCGGCGATGTGAAGACCCTGGGCGCCCGCATGGTGACGGTCAGCGGCGACAGCAGCGGGAAAAAGAACACCAAGGTCACGAAAACGACAGCGGACGACGGGACCGTGGATTACGAAGTGACCCTGAACGATGTCCTGACCCTGGGAAGCGCCGGGGACGGCACGGCCGTCCTCAACGGCACCACGGGCGCCCTGACCCTGGGCACCCTTGTTTCCCTGGACGGCGCGGCGGGCACAGGTTCCGTCGGCTCCCTCCGGCTGGGCAATTATACCGGGACCGGCACGTGGGTCCTGACGAATACCGACGGCAGCGCCGTGACGGGGGGCACCTATCTGACGGGGCTGACCAACACTGCCTGGGATACGGCCGCGCCTGTCTATGTCAGCGGGCGCGCCGCGACGGAAGATGAACTGGCCTCCGTGTCCCAGACTGTCACGGCCGGCTGGGAAGTCGATGTGGACGGCACGAAGCTGAAAGATGTGACTCCTTCCAGCAATCAGTTGAACATTGCTGCCGGCAGCAACATCGCACTGACCGGCAGCGGCGATACCCTTACCATCGCCACGAAGAAAGATGTGGAGTTCGATACGGTCCGCACCGGCGGGGCCCTTATGGGGACCCAGGCCGGCGGCGGGGCGAATACCTCGACGGGCACCTACCTGACGGGCCTTTCCAATACGGCCTGGCAGACCGATAACATCGTGGAGGACCGGGCGGCGACGGAAGGACAGCTGAACAGCGTGGCAGAACTGGTTAAAGGCGAAGCCAGCGCGGCCGACATCTACGTGACCGGCGGCGGAATCACCTATAATACGGACGGTAGCTCCACGCTGACCCTGATCCGGGGAAATACCGCCGGTACGATCGATCCGGTGACGATAGGAGGAATCCACGATTACTATGTGACAAGCGGCAGTTTGAGCGACGACGGCCAGACTCTGACCCTGACGAGGAGTGGGAGTGACGACGGCATCACGGTGGATATGGGCAACCTGTACCGTGCGGACGACCGTCTTGTTGCCGCTGATACCGCATCGGGCGAATACACCGTCGATGGCGACGGGAAAGTCACCCTTCATGTGACAAATGCCGCGGACGCAGCAGCCGGCAAGGATCCCACGGAGATCGTCATTTCCGGCATTGCCTCCCAGGCCGAGCTGGACGCGGGCTTCAATTTCACGGCCAGCGCCCTGGCGGAGGGAGCCACGTACCTTTCCTATAAAGCCAGACTGGGCGATACCATCGGAATCTACGGGAAGCAGCAGGCGGGACACACGTACAACAGCGACAACATTACGACGACCATCGACGACCAGGGCAATATCCGGATTTTGCTGGATGACGACCTGACCGCCACGAGCCTGACCGCCGGTTCCGCGGCGACGGACGAAGCGGAAGGAATCAATGGGTCCGTGAAGGCCACGGGCAAGGACGGGGCCTATGTGGCCCTGAACGGGGAAGATGGCTCGCTGCGCCTGGGCAATGCCAACGGGAACCACAGCGCCGTCGTCCAGAATTACGGCGGACCGGCCTTTCTCGCGGACAGTGCCGCTACGGGCGGTTCCGCTCCCCGGCTCCAGTACTGGGCGGCCGGTACCGACGAGGACGACGCCACGGCGTCCCAGACCCTCCACACCCTAGCCACGCTGGAAGACGGCCTGTCCTTCACGGGCGATGCCGGCGCGACGGTCAACCGTACCCTCAACAGCAACCTGACCCTGACGGGCGGCGAGAGGGACCTTGCGTCCCTGACGGCAGACAGCAACATCGGCGTCGTGACCAATGCCGGCGGAACGGGCTTCGACATCCGGCTGGCCAAGAATCTGACGGGGCTGACCTCTGTTTCCCTGGGAACCGGCATGGTCCTGGGAACCCAGTCTGTGGGAAGCACCACGGGCGATTACCTGACCGGTCTGGACAATACGGTCTGGACGGAGACGGGCATCGTGTCCGGACGGGCTGCCACGGAAGACCAGCTGAAAGCCCTCAGCGACAGGCTCAGCAGCCAGGACCAGGCGACAGGCGGATTCGGCCTGACCGCTGACGGCGGCAGCACCACTGTGAAGCAGGACCTGGGCAAAACCATCGCCATCCTGGGGGACGGGAACATCACCACCGCGGCGGACGCAGACAACAAGGCCCTCCAAATCAGCCTCAGCAAGGACCTGAATCTTACGTCGGCCACCTTTAAAGACGCGGGCGGCAATACGGCGGTCCTCAACGGCGCCGGCCTTTCCTTCCGGAAAGCCGGCACGACCGGTACGGACAACCTGGTTTCCCTGACCACGGAAGGACTCAACAACGGCGGCAACCAGATCGTCAATGTAAAGAGCGGCCTCGACGGGACTACCCTGCAGGAGGCGGACGGCGCGACCCTGAACTATGCAGCCACCATCGGCGACCTGAAGACGGCGGCCTCGAACCTGACGGACGCGGTCACGGAGAAGGGGCTGGATTTCGCCGGCAACACGGTCGATGCAGAAGGCAACAAAGTCCTGCTCCATGCGGACCTGGGCGATACCGTATCCATCCTGGGTACGGGCACCAAGAGCGACGATTCCTATTCGGCCCGCAATGTGAAGGTGAAGCTCAATACGGAAACCAATGCCCTTTATGTGGAACTGGACAAGGATTTCCTCACCCGGAGCCTTCAGGCCGGGTATGAAGACGAAATGGGGCAGATCCTGATCAACGGCCAGGACCGCAACGGGGACTATTCGACCCTGGCGGTGGGCAGCCGCTATGTGATGCAGCCCTACCTTACCGGGACGGACGGTGCGAAACGCCTGATCTACACGACAGGGACGCTGGGTACGGATACGACGGATTACCAGGTCGTGGCGACCCTGGGCGACGGCCTGTCCTTCACAGGCGATGCCGGCGCGGCAGCCGGTTCCAGTGCGACGGTCAACCGTACCCTCAACAGCACCCTGGCCCTGACGGGCGGCGTGACGGATCCTTCGGCCCTGACAGACAGCAACATCGGCGTCGTGGCCAAGGCCGACGGAACAGGCTTTGACATCAAGCTGGCCAAGGACGTGACGGGCCTGGACAGCATTACGATGACGGGCGGACTGACGCTTTCCAGCTCCGGGACAAACAGTACCATCACGGGGCTGACCAACACGACCTGGGACGCGGACAATGTGGTGGACAGCCGGGCCGCGACGGAAGGCCAATTGAAACAAGCAGTGGGCCAGGCCATCAGCCAGATTACGGAGGCTTCCCAGGGCGGCGGGTTCGCCCTGGCCGATGGCAAGGGGAACACAGTCAGCCAGGACCTGGGCAAAGCCATTTCCATCCAGGGCGACGGGAACATCACCACGTCCGTGGACGCGGAGAACAAGGCCCTCCAGATCAGCCTCAACAAGGACATCGACCTGGGAGCGGACGGCAGCCTGAAGGCCGGCGGCATCACCCTCAATGACCAGGGCATCGATATGGGCGGCAAGAATATTACCAATGTGGCAAGCGGCCGCGTCCAACACAACGACAGCGACAATGGCAACGCTGCCAACATCGGCGATGTCAAGGCCATTGCAGGCCAGGCCGTGGCCGGCGGGCGGGTCTTTGCCGGCGACGACGGCGGATCCGTGACAGTGGGTATCGGCGAAACCCTGCAGTTGACCGGCGGCCAGACCGATACATCGAAACTGACTACCGGCAACATCGGGGTCGTCAAGGATGGCGCCGCAGGCCTCAGCATCCGGCTTTCGAACGAACTGACGGGCCTGGACAGTGTGTCGGCCGGCAACAGCACCATGAACACCGACGGGTTTACAGTCCGGAACGGCAGCGGTGCCGCCGGCACCAGCGTCACGGGCAGCGGTATCACCATCGCCAAAGAAGGGGACGGAACCCATGCGGTCGAAATCAGCAACAGCAATGTTTCGGTCGGCGGCCAGCAAATCCACGATGTAGCGGCCGGCACGGCGGCAACGGATGCCGTCAATGTAGGCCAGCTGGGCGGGGCCATGGAAAACGTGAGCAATGCCATCGGCCGCCTGGGCAGCCGGGTGGACCGCGTCGGCGCCGGTTCGGCCGCCCTGGCAGCCCTCCATCCGTTGGAATATGATCCCGATGACAAGCTCAACTTTGCTGCCGGATTCGGCCACTACCGCAGCGCCAACGCTGCTGCCATCGGCGCCTTCTTCCAGCCTGACGAGAGGGTCCGCCTCAACCTGGGCGGCAGCATGGGCGGCGGCGAAAATATGCTCAACGCCGGCATCACCTTCTCCCTGGATCCTGTCCGCGGCACGAACCTCAAGAGCCGCACGGCCCTGACCCGCGAAGTCCGGCAGCTCCGTACGGATAACCAGACCCTCCGCGAAGACAACCAGAAGGTCCACGAGCAGCTTGCCGCCATGAGCGACCAGCTGAACAAACTGTCGGCCCTCGTAGAAAAACTCTCGGCGGAAGCGGCCGCAAAACAATAATACGAAGCGGCGGGGGCATGGCAGGAAGATAGAAGGAAAAGGTAAGAAAAAAGGAAGGAACGGCAATCCCGGGGTAGCAAAGGCGGACAGACCGTCTTCCACCCCGGCCGTTCCGGAGTTCTTCGTGCAGGGGACGTCCCTGCACGATTTTTTTGTTGAATCCCTGCAATTTCACGTTGTCGAAATCATCAGAAAAATCTATAATAAAAAATGGATAGTTCGCGCGCCATTATATCAAGAAAAGGAGAGAGGCCATGCTTAGTGCCTATCCTGCTGTTTTTTACCTTACGAAGGACTTTACGTATACTGTCGAGTTCCCTGATTTCGAGTATGCCGCCGTCGCCCGCCGGCTCAATTTTTCCAAGCTTCTGCAGCGGGCCTTGCTGCACGAACTCGGTGTATCCGATGGAGAGGAGCGGAGACGCCGCCGTGAGAGGGCTAAAATCTGGCGCGGGCTGGGGCTCGACCAGTGCGAGGAGCCGTATCAGGACGGGCAAGAAAGAAAAAGGCAAAAAGGGTAAAACAAAAAAGCCGTACACGTCCTTCCCCCGGTTCATTCCGGAAGGAGGGCGGTACGGCTTTCCTGTCGTAAAACTTGTCAGGTATCCTGACTCAAATCTCAATCCTGCCTTCGGCGTCGCTTGTTTTGAAAGCCGCCTTGATGGCGTCGTACAGGCAGACGAGCCATACGATGCCTTCCAAGATCAGGCCGACGCCGATAAACGCCAGCAGGGCGCCGATACCTGTGGCAACCAGGTAGCAGATGCCCGCCACCGTATGGCCGGCATAAAAGCGGTGGATGCCGAAATTGCCCAGAAAGACGGCCAGCAGGATATAGATGATCTTGCTGACCCGCTTGGAGCTTCCCCGCGTTACCAAAACATGGCCCGTTTCGTCCCGGTAGGCCTCCACGGCCATGCCTTCCTTCACGGAAAACGGGATCTCGGACCGCGGTACCGTCACGAGGCTGCCGTCAGGCATCCCGATCGATACCATATCCGCTTCTACTTTTACGATTCTTGCCATCTCCGAGTGCTCCTTTTTTTCATATCTGAAACTCCTCGCCCCGTTCCAATGACCTATGGCCCCTCTGACCCAAGGCCCCCTCGGGCTACAGTGCCGCTGACAGGAAGACGTGGAGGATGATCCACAAAAAGCGAAATCCCGTTTTTAGTACATATTGGAAAAACACGTAGATTACAAAGTCCGTGGTTCATATCGTCCACTGGCTCTGGTCCGTGTGCAGATAGTGCTCCGCCCTTTCGGACAAGGGCTCGCCCAAAAAGTCCTTATAGAGTTGCTGGATATACGGGTTCTCGCAGGAAATACGCAGCTTTGACGCACGGTCGAGCTTGTGCAGGTATTCGCCGCGCTCCCAGGCCAGCTCCTGTCCGGAGTGGATGGGCTGTCCGCCGCCGCCGCTGCAGCCGCCGGGGCAGGCCATGATTTCGACGAAGTCGTATTGCACGGCGCCGCTGCGGATGGCGTTGACGAGGGCATGCGTGTTGGCCAGGCCGCTCGTCACGGCCAGGCGGATCCCGGCACCGCCGATGGCGGTGGTGCAGTCGCGCCACGACCCTTCCTCATTCTGCCGCCAGGTCCACGTGATGAACGTGTCCGGGTCGGGCTTCCTGCCTTCCACCGTATAGTAGGCGTTGCGCACGGCAGCCTCCATGACGCCGCCCGTGGTACCGAAAATGATGGCGCCGCCCGTGCCGGCACCCAGGGGGTTGTCGAACGGTTCGGGCTGGAGGGACGCCACATCGACGTTGGCCACATGGAGCATGCGGGCCAGGGCGCGGGTCGTCATCACATAGTCCGTGTCCTTCAGGCCGGGCTCGGCATTGATTTCCGGCACGTCGCACTCGTACTTCTTTGCGACGCAAGGCATGACCGCCACATTGACGATCTTGTGGGGGTCCACATGGAGGAGCTGGGCGTAGTAGCTCTTCGAGATGGCGCTGAACATGGCCATGGGCGACTTGGAAGTCGACAGGTGGGGCAGCATGTCGGGCGCCACTTTCTTGCAGAAACGCACCCAGCCGGGGCAGCACGACGTGAACATGGGCCACTTGTGCTTGCCGGGCTCTTTCAGGTGCTCCAACAGTTCCGCGCTTTCCTCCATAATGGTCAGGTCGGCGCCGAAATTGGTGTCGAATACATATTTGAAGCCGATATGGCGCAGGGCGGCCGCCAGTTTGAGGGGCGTCGCCTCTTCGCGGGGCATGCCGGTCTCTTCGGCCCAGGCAGTGCGCACGGCCGGGGCGACCTGCACGATGACGATCTTGTCGGGGTCGGACAGGGCCTTCCAGACCTTTTCGCTGTCATCGCGGGCGCGCAGGGCGGCGACGGGACAGTGGGTGATGCACTGGCCGCAGAGGGTGCACGTTTTCTGCACCAGACCCACGCGGGTCCGGGCGCCCGCATTGATCAAATCCCACACATGCATGCCTTGGATCTTGTCGCAGACCGAAATGCAGCGCATGCAGCGGATGCACTTGGTCTCGTCGCGGATCAGGGGGAAACTGTTGTCCCAGGGATGCTGGCGGTACCGGATCGGGTACGATGTATAGTCCACGTCCAGGTCGGCACAAATCTTCTGCAGTTCGCAGTTGCCGTTCCGGTGGCACGTGGGGCAGCTCATGTTGTGCTGCGACAGAATCAGTTCGACGTTGAGGCGCCGCGCCGTGCGGACCTTCTCCGAGCGCGTCAGGATCTCCATGCCCTCGCGCACCTGGGTGTTGCACGACGAAACGAGGCGCTGCATGCCCTTGACTTCGACGACGCAGACGCGGCAGGCGCCGACTTCGTTGATGCCTTCCAGGAAGCACAGCGTCGGAATGGGGATGCCGTTGGAACGGGCGGCCTGCAGAATCGTCGTGTTCTCAGGCACCTGCAGTTTTTTGCCGTCAATCGTAATATTTACCATGGTAACGGACCTCCCTTTTTCAACGCACCCAGTCCGAACACATCGCAGCGCAGGCAGCGCAGGGCCTCCTGGCGGGCTTCGGCGGGACTCATGCCGATGCCGACGCTCTCAAAATCGTGTTTGCGTACGGACGCTTCGCGCATCATGATGTCGCACCGTCCGCAGGGTTTGCGGTCGATGAAGTGCGGCACCGCCGCGCTCACACCGAAATCGAGTTTATGATGATAGCCCAGGTAGGCATCGATGTTGATGGCCGCCACTTTGCCCGCCGCAATGGAGCGGATCAGCGTGGCCGGACCCGTGACGCAGTCGCCGCCGGCGAAGATGCCGTCCGTGCCCGTCACCGTGCCGTCGGGTTCCGCCTGGATGACGCCGTGGTTGACAGGGACGCCCTGCTGGCTGAAGCGCTGCCATTCGATGTCCTGGCCGATGGCCGAGACGATCAGGTCGCAAGGCAGCTCGAAGAGGCCGTCCGGCGCATCGTACGGCTTCGGCCGCCCGCCGGAAATCTCCCCCGGAATCTGGCGGCGCAGGGCCAGGGCCTTCACCGTGCCGTCCGGCCCGGTCACCACGTGGTCCGGGGCGCACAGCTCCAGAAGCTCGCACCCTTCGGCAATGGCGCCGTCGATTTCCTCGTCCAGGGCCGGCATGTCGGCCCGGCTGCGGCGGTAGGCGATATAGACCTTCTTCGCGCCCAGGCGCACGCTCGTGCGGCACGCGTCCATGGCCACGTTGCCGCCGCCCACGATGACCACTGTCCGGCCCGTGAAATCGGGCGGATTGTCGTAGCCCACATCGCGCAGCATGCTGATGGCCGGAATGACGCCTTGCGTCTCCTCGCCCCGGATGCGCAGGTGCTTCGACGTGTGCGCGCCGAAGGACAGGTACACGGCGTCATATTTTTTGCGTAAATCTTCCAAAGTGAAATCCTTGCCGACGGATACATCGAAGAGGGTCTTCACGCCCGTCGACAGGATATGGTTGATATCCTCGTCCAGGTACTTGCGCGGCAGGCGGTAGGCCGGAATGCCGTAGCGCAGCATACCGCCCAGCTTGTCCAGGCGTTCCATGATCGTCACCTGGTGCCCCATGAGCTGCAGGTAGTACGCCGCCGTCAGACCGCCGGGGCCGCCGCCCACGATGGCGATCCGCTTGCCCGTTTCCGGCAGGCGTTCCGGCGCGGGGATGTCCCCGGAATTCTCGCAGGCAAAGCGTTTCAGGCCGCAGATGTTGATGGCGTCGTCCACCATGTTGCGGCGGCAGTTCGCTTCGCAGGGATGTTCGCAGACGAAGCCGCACGACGCCGGGAAGGGATTGTCTTTGCGGACCAGCTGGACCGCGTCTTCGTACCGCCCGTCGGCGATGAGGGAAATGTAACCGGGAATGTCCACGTGGGCCGGGCAGGCCACGCGGCACGGCACCGGCTGGTCCTGGCGCCCCAGGCAGGTCCGGTGCTGCACGTGCTCCTCATAATCCTGCCGGAAGCCTTCCAGGCTGTCCAGCACCATGCGTCCCGCCCCGTACCCGATGGCGCAGTCCGCCGTCAGGTAGATCGTCTCCGCCGTGCGTCCGAGGAGCTCCAGGTCCTGCTCCGTGCCGTCGCCGTCGAGGATCTTCTCCAGCAGGTCCTCGACCGTCCCCAGGCCCACGCGGCAGGGAATGCATTTGCCGCAGCTCTGGGCATGGCACATCTTCACCAGGGACAGGGTCGTGTCCACAGGGCAGGTGCCGCGCGGGTTCGCCTCCAGACGCCCCTCCATGGTGGCAAGCAGGTCGGCGAGCACCTTCGCCGACTTTTCCGGAGTGTCCAATCTGATGTTAGCCATAATATCCTTCCTTATCCTGACTCCTTGTCCCGGCACACCGCCGGTTGCAACGGCGTGATCCGGACATGCGTTTCCGCTTCTCTATAATAAGGTAAGCACTCTTCCGGGACCGTCGAGCGGCCCCCATTACAAAAATTATAAAACACAACGGGCGCGAATGCAACCGCAGGCGCGGCGAAGGAGGCCCGTCTCCGCGGTATACGATGTCCCTCTTCCGGCACGTCCGCCAATCGTTGTTTTTTGCTAACCTAAAAGATAGGTAAATTGCAAGTTGAATTTGAACACTCATAATCAAGAAACACACTCAATAGC
>OJNP01001322.1_pt1 | contig 12743 bp, 11 predicted proteins | sample 1597921 | NCBI WGS metagenome assembly OJNP01 (sample SAMN01915213, study PRJEB22387) | human gut metagenome | isolation source: stool | host: Homo sapiens | place: USA | reverse complement strand
GGCCGTCCTCAACGCGTTCGGCGTGAAGGTCGGCATCGAGGAGGGCGCGACGCCGGGCGGGCTGCCGCTCACCGTCTTTACCATCGAGCGCCAGGGATATCGCACCCCCGGCGCCATCGCCGTCGAGGGTGATTGGTCCAACGCAGCGTTTTGGCTGAGCGCCGGCGCGCTGGGCCGCCACTCCGTGACCGTCCGCGGCGTGACCCCCTCCTCAATCCAGGGCGATCGCGCCATCAGCGCCGCGCTCATGCTGTTCGGCGCCAAGGGGCAGCGCAACGCCCGAGCCGCGACGGTTCGCCCGGACAACATCCACGGTATCGAGCTCGACGTGCGCGACATCCCCGACCTCGTCCCCGCCCTCGCCGCAGTGGCGGCATGCGCCGAGGGAACCACGCGCTTTACCGGATGCTCCCGCCTGCGCATCAAGGAATGTGACCGTCTCGAGGCGATTGCAACGGAGCTCGGCAAGCTCGGCGCCAATGTGCGCGTCGACGGCGACGCCCTCGTGATCGAGGGCCGCGACCAGCTCGACGGCGGTCGTGTGAGCAGCCGCAACGACCATCGCATCGCCATGATGGCGGCCATCGCCGCCGTGCGCTGCGCCTCCCCCGTCGAGATCGAAGGGGCGGAGGCCGTGGACAAGAGCTACCCACTGTTCTTCGAGCACTACCGCCTGCTCGGCGGCGACGTCAAGCTCATCGACGAGTAAGGGGCGACAATGGCCTCCATGTGCGGCGACAGCTTACGCATCTCCATCTTTGGGCAATCGCACTCCCCCGCCATCGGCTGCTCGATCGACGGCCTGCCCGCGGGTATCCCCATCGACCTTGACCGCCTCCAGGCGTTCCTCGACAGGCGCGCACCCGGCAGCTCGGACACCTCGACCACCCGTCAAGAGGCGGACGCGGTCGAATTCATCGCCGGCATCACGGAGGGCCACACGAACGGCGCGCCCATCGCCGCCATCATTCGTAACGGCGACATGCGAAGCTCCGACTATAGCGAGCTCCGCCGCGTCCCCCGCCCGGGCCATGCCGATTGGACCGCCGCCATCAAATACGGCGAGCATCGGGACGTGGCCGGCGGAGGCCACTTCTCGGGCCGCCTCACCGCACCGCTGTGCATCGCGGGCGGGATCGCCCTGCAGGCCCTCGAGACAAGGGGAATCAAAATCGCCGCGCACATCGCGCAACTCGGCCCCGAGCCCATTACCGACGAGGCCCTCAACCCCATGGAGCTCGACGAAGCGCAGCTTGACGCCATAGCCGCCAACCCGCTGCCCTGCATCGATGCCTCGGCCGCACGGCGCATGCACGAGGCAATTCTCCAGGCAAAATCCGAGCTCGACAGCCTGGGTGCCGTGATCGAATGTGTGGCATACAACGTCCCCGCAGGCCTTGGCGACCCCATGTTCGACGGGATGGAGAGCCGCATCGCCCGCATCGCGTTCGGCATCCCCGGCGTGAAGGGGGTCGAATTCGGCGAGGGATTTGGAGCGACCCTCATGCGCGGGAGCGAGCATAACGACCCGTTTTGCATGCAAGACGGGCATCCGCATATGGCCACCAACCATGCCGGCGGCATCCTCGGCGGCATTACCTGTGAAACGCCTCTCATCTGGCGCATGGCGGTCAAGCCAACGCCGTCGATCGGCAAGCCGCAGCGCAGCGTCGACCTCGACGCGCATCGCGACACGGAACTCACCGTCCGGGGACGGCACGACCCGTGCATCGCCCCGCGCGCCGTCCCCGTTGCTGAGGCCGCCTGCGCGTGCGCAATTCTCGACGCCATGCTCACCTCAACCGGCACTCAACGGATACTCTAGGGAGATATCGATGAACCTCGATGAACTGCGAAGCCAGATCGATCAGGTCGATGGCAAGATTCTCGACCTGTTCGGCATGAGGATGGCACTGGCCAAGGACGTTGCCCGCGTGAAGTCCCAAACGGGGCGCGCGATATTCGACCCCGAGCGCGAGCAGCGCAAAATCGATGACGTGCGTCGCCGCGCACCCCAGGGGCTCGAAGATGAGGCAGAGAAGCTTTTCCGCTTGCTCATGGACCTCAGCAAACGCTCTCAGGAGCACGTCATGGCCCAAAACTCCCCGCGTCCCTACGGCGTGCTGGGACGCGTCTTGGGTCACAGCTACACACCCGTCATCTATCGAGAGCTCGCCGGGCTCGACTACCGCAAGTTCGAGCGTGAACCCGATGAGCTCGAGGCGTTCATCCGTTCGGATGAGTGGGAGGGCGTGAACGTCACCATCCCGTACAAGCGCGATCTCGTACCCTATATGGACGAGCTTTCCGATGTTGCGCAGCGCATGGGCAACATCAACACCATCACGCGCCTGCCCGACGGCCGCCTGCGCGGCGACAACACGGATTACTACGGCTTCAAGGTGCTTGTGGAGTCCCTCGGACTGGAGCTCGCCGGCAAGAAGGCGGTCGTGTTCGGAGGCGCGGGCGGTGCAGGCTCGACCGCGATGATGGTCCTCGCCGACCTGGGCATGGAGGCGGTCTCGATCGGCCGCGCGGGCGAGAACACGTACGAAAACCTCGACCGTCATGCAGATGCGGCGCTCGCCGTCAACTGCACACCCGTCGGCATGTTCCCCAAGTGCCCGGCGGCCCCGTGCTCACTCGATGTACTCCCGCAGCTCGAGGGCCTCGTGGACATTGTGTACAATCCCGCACGCACCGCCCTGATGATGCAGGCTGAGGCACGCGGTATCCCGTACGCCGGCGGCTTGCTCATGCTCGTCGCACAGGCGGCGCAAGCCGTGGAGCGCTACACCGGCGAGGTCATTGGCATGGACCGCATCCTCGATGTCACCGCCCGCCTCTCCGCGACGGAACAAAACATCGTCCTCATTGGCATGCCCGGGTGCGGTAAGACCCGAGTAGGAGAACGCCTGGCAGCCCTCTTGGGACGCGAGCATATCGATATCGACCACGTGCTCGAAGACGAGCTGCAATCAACCTGCGCCGAATACATCTGCCAACATGGCGAGGCGGCGTTCAGGGAGCGCGAGACCGAGGCCCTGCGCCGCATGGCCGCTCGCTCGGGGCTCGTCATTTCCTGCGGAGGAGGCGTGGTAACGCGCGCAGAGAACTATCCGCTCATACACCAGAACGGCATCATCGTCATGCTCGACCGCCCCGTCAACGAGCTTTCCAAGAACAACCGTCCCATCACCGCGCGCGACGGCATCGAGGCGCTCGCACAGCAGCGCATGCCGATCTATCGCGAATGGGCCGATCTCATCGTGGCCTCATGCGACTGCGCCGAGAACACGGCCAAGGCCGTCCGCGATGCTCTGCCACCCATGCTCCCCTAACGGAAATCGCCGGACTGACTTCAAGGAGTCACCATGAAAGCGCTGGTCATCAACGGACCGAACCTCAATATGCTCGGCATTCGCGAGCCCGGGATCTACGGAACGGACTCGTACGAGACGCTTGTTTCGATCTGCCAGGATAGCGCTGATGAGCTCGGGTTCGACGGCATCGAGGTCTTCCAGTCCAACCACGAGGGCGCGATCGTCGACCGGATCCAAGAGGCTTATGGCAGGGTGAACGGCATCGTTATCAACCCGGCGGCCTACACCCATACGAGCATCGCGATCCTCGACGCGCTCAAGGCGGTCGCCATCCCGGCGGTCGAGGTCCACATCTCGGCAGTTGAGAAGCGCGAGGCGTTCCGGCAGATATCGTATGCAGGGATGGCCTGCTTTGCACGCGTATCCGGCGAAGGTCTGGCAGGCTACGCCCACGCACTCAAAATCCTGGCCGAGCAATTGAGGAAACAGGACTAACGAACTACCGTGATTTGACCCTTATCGCTTGCTCGACTGTCAAATTCGCCAGATGTGTAACCGCCCTACTCAATGACCTCGTCGGTTTACTAGAAATAATTGCCGATAATGGCATTACTGGGCCATTGAATTCAATGTGCCAATGCCCATTGTCAGAATAAGCGATATGGATGTCCATTATCTTGGCTCAACGACCATCTATTACGCTTTCTGGCGCATTGACCGCCGCGCGATCAGTTACACAAACGGAAAATTTGACAATTCGCTATTTCGTACTGCGATGCGCGCAAGATTTTTTATCTCGAAAGACAAAAGGAGTCCGCGCATATGCACGGACTCCTTTGCATGAGAGTTGAAATACGACTAGCGCGCAGAAACTCTCGTAAACGTAGGCTTACCTGTTACTCGGCCTCGTGATGACGACGCGGGGCACGGCCGCCGTTGTCGCCGGGACGACGGGGACGATCACCGCGCTCGCGACGGGCGGGACGGTCGAAACCGCGGGCACCGGTGTCGCGGGCACCACGGCCCGGACGATCGCCGCGCTCGCGACGCTCGCCGCGGCCCTCGCCCTCACCGCGGCCGGCACCAGCCGGGGCCTCGGGCTTCTCGAGACGATCCAGGGAGATCTTGCCGCGGTCGTCGATCTCGATGACCTTGACCTTGACCTCGTCGCCAACGTTCAGAACATCCTCGACCTTCTCAACGCGGCCCTGGGCAACGCGGGAGATGTGCAGCAGGCCGTCCTTGCCGGGCAGCAGGTTCACAAACGCGCCGAACGGCTGAATGGACACAACGCGGCCGGTGTACTCCTCGCCCACCTCGGGAACCTTGACGATGAGCTCGATGCGCTCGATGGCAGCGGCGACGGACTCGCCCACGCCGCCAACGTACACGGTGCCGTCCTCGTGGATGTCGATGGAGGCGCCGGTCTCGTCCTGGATGCCGCGGATGGTCTCGCCACCCTTGCCGATGACATCGCGGATGTTCTCGGTCGGGATGGTGATGCACTGGATCTTAGGCGCGGTAGTGCGGGTCTCCTCACGCGGGCCGGGCACGACCTCGAGCATCTTGTCGAGGATGTAGGCGCGACCCTCCTTGGCCTGCTCGAGGGCGGTGCGCAGGATGTCGAACGTCAGGCCCGTGGCCTTGTTGTCCATCTGCAGGGCGGTGATGCCCTTCTCGGTACCGGTGACCTTGAAGTCCATGTCGCCGAGGAAGTCCTCGAGACCCTGGATGTCGGACAGAACGACGGTCTTGCCCTCCTCCTGGATGAGGCCCATGGCGATACCGGACACGGGGCGCTTGATCGGCACGCCGCCGTCCATGAGGGCCAAGCAGCTGCCGCAGGTGGAAGCCATCGAAGAGGAGCCGTTGGACTCCATGACCTCGGACACCACGCGGATGGCGTAGGGGAACTCGTTCTCGTCGGGCAGAACCGGGATCAGAGCGCGCTCGGCGAGGTTGCCGTGGCCGATCTCACGGCGCTTAGGCGTGCCCATGCGACCGGTCTCGCCGGTGCAGTAGGGCGGGAAGTTGTAGTGGTGCATGTAGCGCTTGCCATCGACGGGCTCGATGGTATCGAGGCGCTGGCCCTCGTTGAGCATGCCGAGCGAGAGCACGGAGAGCACCTGGGTCTGACCGCGCTGGAACAGGCCGGAGCCGTGAACCAGGGGCAGGTAGTCGCCCTTGACCATGATGGGGCGGATCTCAGCGGCGCTGCGGCCGTCGACGCGCTCGCCGGTCTCTACAACCATGCGACGCATGGCGGTCTTCTCGAGCTTCTTGAGGTTCACCGGGATCTCGCGCTCCCAAACGAGCTGCTCCTCCTCGGTGAACTCGGCCTTGATGGCCTCCTTGAGCTCGGCGACCTTGTCCTGACGGGACAGCTTGTCGGCGTCGCGCAGGGCGGCGGCCATCTCGTCGTAGTGGGCGAAGATGCGGTCGTGGACCTCCTCGACCGGTTGGTCGAGCGGGTACTCGCGCTTGACGATCGGGCCGTTGACGCGCTCCCACTCCTCGGCGAACTCGAGCTGGGCGTCGCAGAAGGCGCCGATGGCCTCCTGGCCGAACTGCATGGCGGCGAGCATGTCCTCCTCGGAGACCTCCTCGGCGCCTGCCTCGACCATGGAGATGAAGTCACGGGTGCCCGCGAGCTCGAGGTCGAGATCAGAATTCTCGCGCTCCTCATAGGTGGGGTTGACGATGAACTCGCCGGTCTCCTTGTCGCGGCCGATGCGCACGCAGGCCAGCGGACCCTCGAACGGCACGCCGCCGATGGTCATGGCGAGGGAGGCGCCCATGACGCAGATCACGTCGACGGGGTTCTTCTGATCGGCCACGAGGGAGGTGGCAACGACCTGGACCTCGTTGCGGAAGCCGTCGGGGAAGGACGGGCGGATCGGACGGTCGATCATGCGGGCGGTAAGGGTGGCCTTCTCGGAGGGACGGCCCTCACGCTTGAGGTAGCCGCCCGGGATGCGGCCGGCAGCGTACATCTTCTCGTTGAAGTCGACGGTCAGCGGGAAGAAGTCGTAGTTCTTGCGCTCCTTGGAAACGACGACCGTGGTGAGCACGGTGGAGTCGCCCTGCTTGACAAGCGCGGCGCCGGTGGCCTGCTTAGCGAGCTCGCCGACCTCGAAGACGTAGGTCTTGCCGAACAGGTCGAAGGTCTTGCTTACGAGTGTCATGAATACTCCTATCCCCACGCGCCCCTTGCGCGCGGGCTTCTCTAGGTCGGCGGGACCCTCCCGCCGATCGGTTGCGGGGCGGGCACATGAGGCCCCTCTCCCCTTTTGGACGGCGCATTGGCGCCGGCCCGGACCCCTATCGCCGTGATAGGGGCCCAACATGAAAAGGGGCGCCCAGCGGACGCCCCTGCATGCACAAATCCCTACTGGATGTTGTCGCGAATGCCGAGCTCCTTGATGAGCTCACGGTACTCGTTGATGTCGTTCTTCTTGATGTAGGAGAGGAGACGACGACGCTTACCAACCAGCATGAGCAGACCACGGCGGGTGTGGAAGTCCTTCTGGTGGGACTTCATGTGCTCGGTCAGCTCCTTGATGCGCTCGGACAGGATGGCAACCTGAACCTTGGAGTTGCCGGTGTCCTGGGCGTTCTTGCCGAACTTGGCGGTGAGCTCCGCCTTGCGCTCCTTGGAAATCGTCATGATTTCACCTTTCTTGTAGCGGCCGCGGGATACGCTCCCCATGGCCTCGATTCGCCCTCAACTGGGAAGCCGCCGGTGGAGCGGATATCCAAGTGGAGGGTACCAACAGGTCGGTATGTTACCACAGACAAGAAGCACAACGCCGCAATCGCACAACTTGCCCACGTTATGCAGCGCCTTCGAAGAAATGTCGCCCGTAGGCGTCGCCCCAATCAACCCAGGGCATCATCGACATAGTCCTGAGACTGATGGAACACATGGAGAATCTTCAGGCAATCATCCGTGAAGGAATAGATTGCGACGTACCTGCCCACGCGAAACGAACGATAACCTCTCTGCGCAAGCTCGGGATGAGGGCATAGCGCATGGGAAGAGGGAAATGAGCGGGCAAGCTTAGCCTGGTGCCTGAACTCCTGAATGAATGAACTCGCCGCGCCCGGGGAGGCCAACTCATCTTTGAGGTATTGGGCAATGCCGCCGATCTCCAGAGTAGCGCTCTTTGAGATTACAAGTCTAACCATCATAACGTTCCAGCAACGCGTCTAAAAATGCATCGCCATCGAGATACGCGCCAGAATCAAACTCGGCCTCTGCACGATCAAGACGGCGCATAAGGCGCTCATGGGCAAGTTCGCTTCTAAGTCCATCGTAAGCTTCGGGCGTCATGACAACCAAAGCATCGCGCCCATTGCGCGTCACCGTCACCGGGTCTTTAGAGCCCTCGACAACTGAAAGAAATTTAGCGGTGTCTTTCAACTCGCGAACGGGAACACAAAGCGCCATGGTGGCCTCCTTACATCGTGGCCATATTGTACCACAAGATATGAAAGCTGCTAAACAGCGGCGATATCCACCGACATGCCCACGTTGACATGTACAGATTTGATACCTCCCGGATGCGAGAAATGAAATACGCTCGAGTAACGCAAACTGCGCCTCAAGGTGGTTCGTGGGCGCATAGTCCGGCTCGACAAGCAAAGTGCGGCGGCAAGCGAGATTCGAAGGGAAGGGTCGCAGGTGAGCATGAGCGCGAAAGAGCAGATATCCGCTCGAACGAAGAACTTCAGGCGGCGTAGCATTGCGTTTGCCATGGCGTCGGGCGCGTGCTACGGACTTTACACAACGTTTCTCACGCTGGCACAGACGCAGGGCACATGGCCGCAATGGCCCGCGGGGCACGCCTGGGCGGGGCACGAAGCACTGTCGCACTTCACCGCGACGTTTGCCATGGCCGCACTCGCGGCTGGTTTAAACGACCTGTTCAGCGGAGTATGGTCGCTTGCCGTATGTGCAAAATACGGCCAGATAGGCGACCTCGCCAAAACCGTCGCGACCAAACCGGGATGGGTCATGATGACGAGTGCCGCGATTGGAGGACCATTCGCCGCGACCTGCTATGTCATGGCGCTCAACGCCGCCACGCAAGCGGGAGATCCAGGCGTCATCGTGCCTATCGCAGCCCTCAATGTGACGGTGGGAGCCATACTTGGCCGCGTCATGTTCAAGCAACGGCTTAATGGATAGTCAGCCCTCGGAATTGCCATATGCCTTGCCGCAGGCGTGCTCATAGGAGGAGCGAGCGTGACCTCCATGGGACCCGCAGCGGCGATGGCCTGCGCGTTTGCGCTGTTTGCGGCCGTCGGATGAGGCTTTGAGGGGTGCGTCGCGGGCTTTGGTACCGCGCTGATCGACTATCGGATTGGAATCGCGATCAGGCAGCTCACGGCGGGCGTGCTTGAGGCCGCTGTGATCTTCCCCGTGCTTACGGCGATCGGGGGCGACGGAAGTGCGCTTCCCGCGATGACCCATGCAGACCTGATGAGCTCCGCCTTGCCCATATTTGCCCTGTCCGGTCCGTTCGCCATGCCGGCATACTCGTTTTGGTACAAGGGCAATTCAATGTGCGGCGCGGCGCTGGGCATGGCCTGCAATTGCATGTACGCGTTTTGGGCTCCACTGTTCATGTGGCTGCTGCTGGGCGTCGCAGGCATCGGCGGCATGCCACAAAACTACCCGCCGCTCTCCCCCGCCCAATGGATTGGCGCGGGCGTCATGGTTGCGGGGATATTTTGCATCGCATGGGGGCAACAGTCGAGCGGACCCAATCAAAAGGGCGAAGTCGAGGCCCAGCGCCAAGAACCCCTGGTGCGCAAGGCGGACCTTATCCCACTCGACGCGAAGCGCCAGCCTGTAAGATACGCGATTGTCCTGTTGCTCGCCGACGGAACTGCTCGCAATGCTGGCGATGTCGTCCGCGAGCTCACCCCACTATATGGACCGCACCGGCAGTTGGCGAAGGGCGCCGTAAAAGACGCATTGGCGACGAGCAGGGAGAACGGCTTGCTCTCTATTGCCACAGAAGGTGCTGCCGAGCATGAGCCGCGGTACGAAATAACTGAGTTTGAGCTGGAGACGGTACGCGCTTACCTGCAATAATTATCTGACGAGAATCAACGATATGCGAGACGCCAACAAGAAAATGAACTGTCGCTACGACAGAAGGTATGAAATTTGAAGCGCCGAGGACATTGCCCATGTCACGCTAGCAAGCGTTCCAACCAAATAGATTTCAGCAAAGTCTCGATCATTCAGTCTTTCAAATCGCGCGATGCTCTTCGCTGCAATTACAAATGCGATTGCATCAAACTGTCCAAGCCTAAAGCGGGCAGCAAGCTACAGCATCGCAGGGTAATACAAATTTGCAGATACTGGGTCCCGGAACAACCCCTGCACTTCATCACCGGCACTAAACACAACAACGCAAGCCAAGGCTTAAATCATTCGTTGCGAGAGCCTATAGAACCATTCAACAATGTTTCAGGGCTTCTCATTTTAGAAGGTATCTTCTTTGATGCCTGAGCATCGATCATAGGGGCTGCGTACGTTTCGTGGCTCGTTCCATTTTGGGCGCAGCATTCTTGAGCTATAGAGCATAGCGCAGCTTTTATTTGCTGTGGCCGATGAAGAAAGCCTGTAGGGCATGCAAAAGCAAAAGCTGCGCGCAACAGCCATGCTGCCATGCGCAAGAAGCAGCAGCACCCCACTCAAGCAGCAAACACTCGACTACTCTGGGACTTATTCTCGCTCGAAAAAGAATCAATGCTACCGCACTCAATCGAGATCAAACTCCATGCTGCCGCGAGCGAAGGGCTTGAGCGCCGAGCCCACATGCGATAAGAACAAAAGCCACATCAGCGTTTTACAAAGGCCCCAAGTTAAACAAACAGGGCAAAAGCAAAAGTGAGAATCTCCTCCTTTAAACATCGTAGATCGCCAGTAATAGCAAAAATCGTAAATATTCAGAGAAAGGGTAGACAAACTCGACCTAATTTTTGAGCCTCTCGATAAAGAAGAGCACAACCAAAGGAGCAGATGATGAGCCAGATTATGGGAACGCAGGCCATCATGCCCACAAGGACAGAATCGATGCCCTCAACGGCCAACACGAGCGCGAACTCACCGGCCTGAAAATCGTCATAAGCAGCAGCCGGACACCGACCGGCTGCTCCGTGCTTTCCAACACTTCCATCAACGTCAGCAATAGGATGGGCAGAGCTCGAACACGAACGCTCCGCCCTTACTTCATTTAGCCCAACAGCTTCGAGAGCTCATCACTGAACCGCTTATAGGTATCCAGGTCTGAATCCTGAAGCTGCTCATACCAACGATCGAAGAACTTACGGACGTCTTCTTCGACCAAGTCACCATAACGCGCCGCAGCAACAATAAGAGCTGCATCAAACGGATGGCGATCAAAATGATCAGCATCAACAAATCCGCCAAGGCCACCCCTGTCGCATCCCAGGGCCTTGGATACAGTATGTTCGACCTTTATGCTCACACTGTGTTTATTCATGCAATCACCTCCTTTCTTCACTTTATTATCCAACTTCGTCCCGTCATGTTAATTGTGTTGGTAGCAACAGATTATTGCCACGCGCACTGGAGGTTTTTGATATCAAACCAACAAGCTCCAGCACTAAAGGTTTTGGCAAAAGCCCGAGTCGACTTACAGAGGAAGGCAGGGGGATAGAAGTAAAAGAGCCACACTTATTCAACAACGGGGCCTCACTCCCCCAGCTCCAATTTATCACTGAACCTAAAATAGTCTCCCGACGGAACAACGAATATCCGCCCTCCAGGTAAATCCACTTCGTCATCCTTCAAACCGGATGCCTGTTTGAATGCATCTATTTGAATTGCGCACTCCTTCTGATATTTCATGTGGTCATGCCCGCGCCGATCCGAGAGGCCGTGAACAAATAACACCAACTTGAAGCTAGCATTAGACAATAAACGTTCGGCGACCAGGCGCCAAATACGACTGTCAGACTCCCCCATGCTGCAACCGTATACACATACTACATCGGCGCCGCCAATCAGGCGTTGCAACTCATGCTCGTTGTTGTTTCCAAATAAGGCTGTATTCCTATCCTTCTTTACCCAACGCTGGGCAAACAAAGGATCTGAGGCAAATTGCTCATTGGCGATTTGATCGACAGAATCAACCCCAAATACCACCTCAATGATATTCCCGTTGGCATCAATATCACTATGGACATGAAAGGGACGAGACACGCTGTCTGTGTATTCGCTGGCACCCACCCGATGACTCCTCAGAACCCAGTTTGAAGAGGCAGCGATATCAACAAAACGGTCCAAAGAAGTAGTGTAATTTAGACAGACAAAGCGATGCGAGTTGGATTGGGAGATGCCTGATAAATCGAACTGTCGCCGGTCTTGATAAACCATCCGACTGTCGAATCGACAAATCGAATCACTGAACTCTTTGAAACACTCATCCGAAATGTCTGAAGGGATGCGCAATTCTTGACTGTGAACATAATCTGTTAGCAATCTCTCCATCTCTTCAAAAGTTGAAGAAAATAGTTCGTCCTCATCTTGCCTATATAGCTTTGTAGCCTCACCCAATAAGCGTTCAAGATCCGACCAAAGTTCCGCACGCTTAAACCCCTTATCAGATGAATCAACATCCAGCCTGTTTACCAAATCATCTCGCAACCGACTTTTAAGGGAATCAGAGAGATAAACACGATCACGAAAACATGCATAGCTGGTCTCAAGCCCGAGATTTGAATCAAATCCATTTCCAATAATCCAAGTGATATACATACTACTTCCAGTCAATTAATTGAATCAGTTATCGGTGCTCATAATACCTTTAAATTGGGAAGATCAAAGGTTTGTCTGCCGAACCCTGCCACTCAGTGTCGTTAAGGATTCCGAAAGTCGCTTCTATGGGGCTTTCGGAACGTGCGTAAGTTTATTAAGCGCAAATCCAGAGAATCGAAACAATCAGGCGATCCTAAAACAATACAAGAGTTCTTCTTGTTGACATTTCAGAGAGTCGAAGCCCGGCGTCGCAGATGTCGCCCACGACGAGCCCGACGCGGTCGGCGGGCAGGCCCGCAACGTTGTCGGGGTTTCTGGAGTAGGTAAGCTTCTCCAGCACGGTCACGTCCACGCCGCAGTGCTCGCGCACCACGTCGTGGACGAAGTTGGAGCCGATGAAGCCGCGGCCGCCGGGGACGACGATGCAGGTGGGCTCGAAGGTGTTCGACGGGCCAGATTACATTCTCGTTGCACCGCCCTTACGCATAAATCAACACGTACCATAGTGGCCCGAGCACACCCCGCGCCGCAGGGAGGCGCTTTGGGGTATACTCGTAACGAACAAGAGGTTAAAGCCCTCCTGTAGCAATTTGGCACGTGGGCAATGCCCACAGACGAGC